>Ga0310696_10001556_pt1 | contig 32941 bp, 26 predicted proteins | sample AusTroGonzalo_MG_4_FD_203885 | JGI IMG/M metagenome (GOLD analysis project Ga0310696, IMG submission 203885) | Bovine rumen microbial communities from tropical cattle in Woodstock, Queensland, Australia - Gonzalo_02 (v2) (version 2) | ecosystem: Host-associated > Mammals > Digestive system >... | reverse complement strand
CTATTCCGCAAAAATGTCGATCGCCACCGCCGACAACTGTGAGGCGGACACGACCTACACCTACTCCTACGGCACGGCGGACCTCTCCGACTATACGTCGTTTTTCTCGAACTACGTCCAATAAGAACAGCCGCGCGGCAAGATTCGCCGCGCGGCTATTTTCATACGAACGCCGTTCGCATTTCAAAAACGGCTCCGCCGTTCCATTCACCCGTTTCCCCAACGCCGTGCAAAACATATCGCACGAAGCGCCGGAATTTCTTCCGGCGCTTCGTCTCTTGTGCCCCGCGGGGGCACGCTCAGTCTCCCATCCACCCGTAGAGAGCGAGCCACTTCCGCAAGATCTCGGTCCACTCGGAAACGTGCGGGATCTCCCGCGCGAGCCCGAGCCCGTGCCGCCCTTCGGGGAAGATATGCATCTCGCAGGACACGCCCTGCGACGTCAGGCGCGCGGCGTATTGCAGCGCGTTTTTGACCGGAACCAACTCGTCGGTCGCCGTGTGCCAGATAAAGGTGCGCGGCGTTTTTTCGTCCGCGATCCGGTCGGGCGACAGGGCGGCGGCAAGTTCGCTTTCCCTTTCGCCGAGAAGGTTGGAGGCGGTCTTCTTGTGCCGATGATCCTCGCACAGCGTCGTCACCGGATAGCAGAGGATACACGCGTCGGGAAGAAAGCCGATCCCGTCTATCTCGTCGACACCCTCGCCCTCAATCGGCTCGCGGTAGGTCGAGAGCAGCGCGGCAAGATGCCCGCCGGCGCTTGATCCCATCGCCGCCACTTTATGCGGATCGATCCCGAAGCGTTCGGCGTTCTTCCGCACGAAGCGGATCGCGCGCCGCGCGTCGAGCAGCGGAAGAGGGAAGCGGTCGGGGGCGACGCGGTAATCGACCGTAAAGACGTTCAGCCCGTATTCGTTCAAACGGAGGGCGTAGTCGACCTCCTCGTAGGGGGCGCGGAAATAATAGCCGCCCCCGGCAAAGATCACGACGGTCCCGTCTCCGCGCTTGTTTTCAGCGGGGAAGAAACGGATCTTCGTCGATCCCGGATCGCTCCAAAGCGGGAAAACCGTCTCTTTTTTCATTCTGCGATTTCCCCTTTTCTTTTCGTTCTGCCCCAGAAGCAGAGCAGGAAGAATCCGAAGGCGGCGAGCAGAAGATCGAATCCCGCCAAAAGCAGGAAAGAAACCGTCGCTTTCTCGTCCGCCACGTTGAAATGTCCCTTCACGTAAGAGCGGAATTCGGCGATCCGTCCCACGGCGAGATACGCGAAATAGAACAGCGCCGTGAGGATCCGCGCCGCCCGCCTCTTCGCCGGCGTCGCCTCTCCCCGCAGGAAGATCAGATACGCCGCAAAGACCGAGAGAAAGAGCAGCGCCCATTCGGCGACAAGCGAGTCGGTAAAGAACGAGAGCAGGGCGTACACGACGGCGGTGGGCGCCTCCTCGAACTGCGCGACGTAGGCGTCGTAGAACGCGATCGCGAGATGATAAACCGAGAGAGAAACCAGAATCGGGATCGCCCCGGTCAGGGCGCGCGGCATCCCCGGCGTCGGGATCGCGCGAAACACCCGATGAACCCCGAAAAAGAAGAGGGTCGCCGAAAGGATCTGAAGCAGAAAATAGAGCACGTAAAACCACGCCCCGTCGTATCCCTCGCGGAGCGACAGGAGCAGAACGCCGATCCCGAAGAGAACCGGCGCCGCGAGGATCGGGAGAAAGAGCGGGGAACGGGTGATCTTATGCAGGCGTTCTTTCATTTCGTCTTCCTTTCGACGGATCGTCCGTCAGTTATAGAGCGTTTTTTGGTAGGAGACCGAACTCTCCTTGACCCAGTTCGCAAAATCGTCGGCGGGTCCCTCGATCCGGTAGGTATCGACCCGGAACCGTTTCAGGGGAGTCACGACAAAGTTGTGATACCGCACGACGTTTCCCTTCGGCGTCTTTGAGAGCGGGAGCGGGTCGTTTTCGTTCAACTCGATCCCGACCGAATCGAGGATCTCGGAGGCGATCTGCCCCTGGTACACCTGCGCCGCCGAGGTACGAAGCGGCGTTTTTTCGTCGCCCCGCCGCTTGACGAAGAGGGCGGTCACCCGCGGTTCGTTCACCGGGTCGTCGTCGCTGATGGGGCTGGGATGGTCGCCGGTCACGACGATCGTCGCGTCGCGGTAGAGCCCCGCGTCGCGGAGCGCGTCGAGATACAGATCGACGACCGAAAGGCATTGTTTGAGAAGCGCGAGGGTCTTGTTCGGGTCGTCCTCCGCACGGAGGACCCCGTGCATCCCGGTAATATGAACGTAGGAGAAGCGATTCCCGCTTTTCACGTCAAATCCCTTTTCGAGAAGCGTCCCGGCGACCGCGAGATTCCCGCCGCCGCCGTAGGCGGAGGGGGTGACGAGATGACCGGTCAGAACGTCGGTCGAAAGCCACGAGAAGAGGGAAGAGAAAACCGACGGGGTCGAGCGGAAGAGCGAGACGCCGAGCATCTCAAACGAGAGATCGCTCTTTCCCACAAGCACCTGTTTTCCGTCGGGGAGCAGGTTGTCGGCGTAGGGCGCGATATTGTCGAGATTGCCGAAGCAGTAGTACGCCTCGCCGTAAAGGCCGATCGAATAGCCCGCGTCGCGGAGCGCGCCGAGCAGGCGCGGCGACTCGTAGCCGAGGCGGTAGTTTTCCTCGCGCGAGAGCGAAAAGTCCGCCTCACGCCCCGTCAGCATATAGCAGACGGCGGGATAGGTGTTGGAATAGAGCGACACGTGATCGGTATAGTGCGTAAATCCGTCGAAAGACGAAAAGACCGTCGGGTCGAGTTCCTCCGCCGTGCGGCAGAAGGTCTCGTCAAGCCGGTCGATGCAGATATAGAGGACCGTCGATTTGCCGCCCAGATCCGTGATCCCGACGTTCGTGACCGTCTTCTCGGCTTCCTCGTCCTCCGTCGAAATCTGATAGGGCGCGGGCGAGAAGAGATCGGGATCCGACGTCAGAACCGTGACGACCGATACCGCCGTCATCACCAGAAGGGGGATCAGAACGAAGGCGGAAACCGTCGTCAGAAGGTCGGCGCGCCGGACGAGAAGAAAGCCGACGAGCGCCGCCGCAAGCAGCAGGACGGGGATCGCGATCCCCGCGACGTTCTGGAAAACCGTCGGCTCCGAGTTCGCGTCTCCGGGCAGTCCCGCCGTCCGGTTGACAAAAGACAGGATCAGCGCCGAGAGGGACAGTGAGAGGATAATCGGGAAAGCGATGCGAAAACCCCCGCTCGGAAGCAGGAAAAGAAGCAGGAAGAGCCCGAGCGCGGAAAGCCCTCCGATCAGAAGGCAAAGCGGCAGGAAGTCCCCGGCGGAAAAGCCGAGTTCGACCCGATTTCGTGAAAACGTATCGAGCGGACCCGCCACGGCGAGAAGACAGGGGAGAGGGATACAGCCGAGGATCGAGAGAAGCAGCCGCCCTTTTCGCGTGAAGCGCGTCGGTTTTTCGTTCGTCATAAAGCACTCCGGTCTTTTTACTATCTCAAATATACCATAAAAAAATAAAAAGTCAAGAGCGAATCGGGCAAAAGAGGTTTACAATTACGCGCGGATTTGGTATAATGAAATAAAAGATACGATAAATCGGACGTGAAGAAAGGAGGACGACCCCGGATGCCGAAAAAAGCGAATCAGAAAAGCCGGATCCTCGAGGTTCTCCGTTTCCTTTGGCGCGAGAGCGACGAGGAGCATCCCGTGACGGTCGACCGCATCCTGGGACATCTCGACCGGATCGGTTTTTCCTGCGACCGGAAGACCGTGATGGACGACCTTGCGACGCTTTCCGACGCCGGCGTGGACGTGATCGTCAACCGCGGGCGCGGAGGCGGCTGTTTCCTCGGCGAACGCACCTTCGAGACGGCGGAACTCAAACTGCTGATCGACGCGGTGCAGTCCTCCCGTTTCATTCCCGTCGACCGGAGCCGCCGCCTGATCTCGAAACTGACGCGCGACGCCTCGGTCTACGAGGAGCGCCGCCTGAAACGCGAACTCTACGTTTCGGGGCGCGTACCGAGGGAGAATCACGAGTTGATGCACACGGTCGACGCGCTGCACGCTGCGATCGGCGCCGACCGATGCGTTTCGTTCCTCTATTACGAATGGACGCCCGAACACACCCGACGCGCCCGCCGGGACGGGAAACGGTATTTCGTCAGCCCCTGTCTGCTTTCCCGCGACAGCGACTATTACTATCTGCTCGCCTACGACCGCGACGCGGCGGATCTTCGCCATTTCCGTGTCGACAAGATCGGTTCGATCCGGGAGGAGGACGAGCCGCGCGAGGGCAGGGACGAGTGGGAGAAGATCGTCGCCGATCCCGGGAAATACGAATCGATGCTTTTCGGAATGCACAGCGGCACCGAAGCCACGGTCCTCCTCTCAGTGAAAAAGGAACTTGCCGGCATCGTCATCGACCGTTTCGGGGAGGGATGTCCCTTCCTTTCCGACGGCGCGGACGCCGACACCTTCCGGGTATCCGCCCGGGTGGTCGTTTCGCCGGTCTTTCTTTCCTGGGCGGTCGGATTCGGCGATCGGATCCGGATCCTCTCGCCCGAGTGGGTCCGCGATCTTGCGTGCGGTCTGGCGGCGGGTTTTTTGCGGGCGAACGAACCGCAAAAGAATCGGGAAGAAGGAGAGGACAAGAATGAAGAAACACTATGACTTTCTCGTCGTCGGCGCGGGACTTTTCGGCGCCGTTTTCGCACGCGAGGCGACCGACGCAAAAAAAAGCGTTCTCGTGATCGACCGCCGCCCCCATATCGCCGGGAATATCTATACCGAGCGCGTCGAGGGGATCGAGGTGCACCGCTACGGCGCGCATATCTTTCACACCTCCGACCGGGCGGTATGGGACTACGTTTCGCGCTTCGCCTCCTTCAACCGGTTTACCAACGCTCCGCTTGCGCGCTACCGCGACGAACTCTACCATCTCCCCTTCAATATGAATACCTTTCACGCCCTTTGGGGGGTGACGACGCCCGCCGAGGCGAGGGCGAAGATCGAGGAGGAGCGCGCCCCCTACGCCGGGCGTGAACCGAAGAATCTGGAGGAACAGGCGCTCGCCCTCGTCGGCGGGGACGTTTACCGCAAACTCATCAAGGAGTATACCGAAAAGCAGTGGGGAAGACCCTGCTCCGAACTTCCCGCTTTCATCATCCGGCGGCTTCCGCTCCGGTTCACCTACGACGACAACTACTTTTCCGACCCGCTGCAGGGCATTCCCGAAGAGGGCTATACCGCGATGATCGAAAAGATGCTTGCGGGGGCGGACGTTCTGCTCTCGACCGATTACTTTTCCGACCGAGCCGCCTTCGACGCGATCGCCGACCGCGTGATCTTTACCGGTATGATCGACGAGTTCTACGGTGCCCGGTTCGGGCGGCTTGCCTACCGCAGTCTGCGCTTTGAGACCGAGACGCTCGACGTCCCGGATTTCCAGGGGAACGCCGTCGTCAACTACACCGGACGCGAGGTCCCCTTTACCCGGATCATCGAGCACAAGCACTTTACCTTCGGGGATCAGCCGAAGACGGTGATCACCCGCGAATATCCCGCCGCCTGGACGCCGGGGGACGAGCCCTACTATCCCGTCAACAACGAGGAGAACAACGCGCTCTACGCCCGTTACGCCGCCTTGGCGGAAAAAGAGCCGAAGGTGGTTTTCGGCGGACGGCTCGGTCTTTATCGCTATCTCGATATGGATAAGATCGTCGGCGAGGCGCTGTCGCTCTCGCGCCGTCTGCTCGGGGGGGAGAACTGACCGTGCGGGGAAAGGTTCTCTACGTCGGACGGGACCCGATTCTTCCCGCCTTCCTTTCGGCGTACGGTACGGGGAGTTTCTCGGTTTTCGCGCTTGCGCCCGAAAAGTATCGCGGCGAGGCGGCGGATCTCTTGCTCTGGGATCTGGACGCGGCGCCGCTCCCGAACGCGATCCCCGCGGGAACGCGGGTCGCGACGGTCGGTTACGGGTCCGACGCGGATCTGGCGCGCCCCTTCCTTTTTTCGGAGTTTGAAGCACTGCTGGACCCCGAACGCGGGTCGCCGCCGTCGACGGTTCTCTCGTCGGCGGGACGGGACCTCTTTTCGGGGAACGCCCGCGTCCGGCTCTCGCCGCTCGAATACGACCTTTTCGCCGCGCTTTCCGCGGCAGAGGGAGCCGTTCCGACCGAGCTGCTGTGCGGGGTAGGCGGCAGACGCCTGTCGCCCCACGCCCTCGGCGTCGCGCTTTCGTCGCTGCGCAAAAAACTTGACCGTCTGCCCGCCCCGCCCGAGATCAAAGCCGAGCGGAGAGAGGGCTACCGCCTGATCCGCCGCGGCTGAAACAGCCGGGGGGCGGTTTCAAAAATACGAGCGCGGACGGCTTTCGTTCGTTATTTCAACGGAAAGGGGGAGACAAAATGCTGCATTTGATTTCGGGAGAAGTCGGCTCCGGCAAAACGGTGTTGCTCGATCGGAAGATCGCCGAAGCCGTGAACCGGAATATCCGTTCGTTTCTCATCGTACCCGAGCAGTCGACCGTTTCGGCGGAACGTCGGATGGCGGAATCGCTGCCCGCCTCTTCTCCCCTCGTCTTCGAGGCGACCAACTTTACCCGTCTTGCCGACACCTTTTTCCGCTCCGAGGGCGGGCTTGCCCTTCGCTACGCCACCCGGACGGCGCGCAGTCTCGCGATGTGGCGCGCGCTCCGCGAACTGACTCCGCTTCTCCCCGAACCTCCCGAACTCGATCCCGCGTCGCTCGACCGCTATCTTTCGGTCGTGCGCGAACTGACGGCGGGGCGCGTCGGGACGGCAGAACTCGACGCCGCTTCGCGCGGGATCCCCGACGAGCGCCTTTCGGGGCGCCTTCGCGATCTTTCCATGATCCTTTCGGCGTACCGCGGGATCCTCGACGAGCATTTTGCCGACGCCGAGAGCGTTCTCGGCGTTTTATCCGACAAGATGCGCGGTTCGTCCTTCTTCGACGGCGCGTTCTTCTTTTTCGACAGTTTCACCGGATTCACCGAACAGCAGTACGCCGTGATCGCCGCCCTTCTTCCGACGTCGGAGGTCACGGTGACCCTCCCGTTGCCGCGCGATCCGGAGGCGTCGCTCTGTTACGAGGAACCGATCAGCACCCGCCGCAGACTGATCGCTTTGGCAAAGGAGGCGGGGGTCGCTTACGAGGAGACCTGCCTCGGCGGAAACCGGCGGACCGACTCCCCGGCGATCCGTCACCTGACCGCGACTCTCTTTTCTTCGGACGTCGAAGGCAACGTTCTCCCGGATTGCCCCTCCGACGGGTCGGTTCGGATCGTTTCGGCAAGCGATCCCTACGACGCCGCCCGCTTCGTTTCGGCGGATATTCTCAAAAAAACGGCGGAGGACGGAGCGCTCTTCCGCGATTTTGCCGTTCTGTCGGGCGATCCCGAACTCTATCGCGGCATTCTCGACGTCGATCTTGACCGCAACGCGATCCCCTATTTCTTCTCCCGCCGCACCGATCTTTCGACCCTCGAACCGCTGAAACTCGTTACTTCCGCCTATCGCGCCGTGACCGGCAATTACAGGCGCGGAGACGTTATTTCGGTCGTCAAATGCGGTTTTTCGGGGCTGACCGACCGCGAAGCGGACGAGCTGGAACTCTACGCCGAGGCGTGGTCGCTTTCCGGCGACGCCTTTCGCGATCCCGCGCCCTGGACGAAAAATCCGGACGGATTCACACGGAAAGATCGCGCGCGCCTCTACACGGTTTCCTGGCTTGAGGACGTTAACCGCGCGAAGGAAACGGTCATGGTTCCTCTCCGCAAACTTGCCGCCGCTTCAACGCCGAGAACGGTGCCCGACCATTGCCGGGCGCTCTACGACTTCCTGACCGGACTATCACTCCCCGAACAGCTGAAAGAACGCGCGCGCCGCGCGGCGGAGGACGGGGACGCCGAGCGCGCCGAACTCTACGACCGTTTCTTCGGCGTGGCGCTCGGCGCCCTCGACACCTTGGCGGAGATGCTTTCCGACGTCGTCGTGACGGCGGAAGAGTTCTCGTCGCTCTTCGATCTCGTCTGCCGCACCTCGGACGTCGGGCGGATCCCCTCGTCCTCCGACGAGGTGCTCGTCGGTTCGGCGGATCTGCTTCGCGCGGGAGGCGTTCGCTACGTCTATCTCTTCGGCGCGAACGAGGGCGAGTTTCCCGGCGTCGTCCGGGGAAGCGGTTTTTTTTCGGAATCCGACCGCGAACGCCTTTCGGAGGTCGGGGTCGAACTCGGGGGAACGCGGAAACTCCGCGCTTCGCGTGAACTCTTCGGCTTTCTGCGCGCCGTTTCGGCTCCCACCGTTTCGGTCACGGTTCTGACGAACGGGCTTGCCCCGGATCTTTTCAGCCAGCGCACCCCCTCCCCGGCGATCGAGCGGATCCGGACGCTTCTTCCGCACGGGGTCGAGGAGATCCGTGTTTCGGATCTTCCGCCGATCGCCCTGATCCGTTCGCGCGACGAGGCGCTTGCCGGAATCGGCAGGATCGTCCGCGACCCGCTCTTCGCGCCGCTTGCAAAGGTGCTTGAGAGCGATCCGGAAGGGGCGGCGATCCTGCGGGCGGCGAGCATCCCGATCTCCAATTACGCCGGCAGACTGTCCCCCGAAGCCGCGCGCGAGATCTTTCCGCAGCGGATGGTCCTTTCACAGAGTCGTATCGAAACGTTCCTCCGTTGCCCGCTCTCCTATTTCTGCGAGAAGGTGCTCCGTCTCCGGGAGAGCGAACCGGTCACGTTCGGGCAAAACGACGTCGGAAGTTACGTTCACGCGATGCTCGAAGCGTTTTTCCGTCGGCGCGGCGACAGCGTCGAACGGATGGGACCAAAGGAGATCAAAGCCCTGACCGAAGACTTTTCGCAAAAGTATCTTGACGAAATCGGACAGGGAATGGAGAAAACCCCCCGGATGACCTACCTGTTCGGGAGACTACGGCGTTCAACCGAGCTACTGATCCAGCACGTACAGGACGAGATATCGGACGGCGATTTCGTTCCGCGCTTCTTTGAACTCGAACTCAAACCCGAGGACGCGCCCGGGGGGATCGGGGAGGCTCCCGCCGCCCTTCGCGTAGAGACCGACGACGGAGGCGTCCTCTATATCAACGGGACGGTCGACCGGGTCGACACGGCGAAGGTCGGAGACGATCTGTTCCTGCGCGTAATCGACTACAAGACCGGGAAAAAAGCGCTGAAAACGAGCGATATCGAAAAAGGGAAGAACCTCCAGCTTCTCCTCTATCTCTTTGCGCTCTGGAAGAATCGGAATCCCGCTTTCGTAAAAAAACTCGGCGTTCCCGAGGGGGGAGAGGTCCGGCCGGCGGCGCTCCGCTATCTGCACGCCGTAACCGAGAAGGTCATACTCGACGTTCCGCTCCCGGACGACGGCGTTTATGAAAAATACGAGGAATCCATCACGCAGAACGGATTCATCCTCGACGATCCCGACGTCGCCGCCGCGATGGATCACAGCGGGGACCATCGGTTCGTGCCCGATTACAACGCCAAAAGGAAATCGTCGAGTTTCAAAAGCGAGGAGGAACTCGGGCGGCTTCTTGGCGTGACCGAGGAGAATCTTCGCGCCGTCGTGCGCGAAATGCGGAGCGGGACCGTCCGCGCGACCCCCGGCGGCGAGAATTGCCGGTACTGCCGTATGGCGCCGATCTGCCGGAAGGGAACCGATCCCGGGGCGGAGAGGGACGGCGACTGATCCTCTTTTTCGGGACGGGGACTTGCAATCCGTCATCCCGTGTGCTATAATTTATCTATTCGACCGCCGTTTTTCGCTTTTCATCGACCGAACGGCGGGATCCTGCGAGAAAAGGAACGGAATATGGATTACGTATCGCTTGACCTGGAATGGAACCAGGCGTACCCCGAACAACTCGAGGCGGTGCAGAAGCGCCTCGGGACCCGTCTGCGCGGCGAGGTCATTCAGATCGGCGCGGTCAAACTCGACGCGAATATGCGGATCGTCGGGAGTTACAGCGTCATCGTCCGCCCCCGCTTTTTCAAGCGGATCAACCGTCACGTGGCGAAACTGACCGGCATCACGCAGGATATGATCGACCTCGGTCTTCCGCTCCCCGAGGCGTCGGAGCGGTTCCGGCGCTGGTGCGGAGAGGACTTCGCTTTCCTTACCTGGGGACCCGACGACGTCCCGATGCTCGAAGACAATTTCCGCGCGCAGGGCGTGGACGGAAGTTGGCTGCGTCGGGTTTACGACCTGCAGAAGATCTATAACCGCCAGACCGACGGCTCCCACAAACAGCGGTCGCTCGAGTTCGTGATGGAACAGTTCGGACTTCCGCAGAATCTTCCGGCGCACGACGCGCTGAACGACGCCTATTTCACCGCTCTCGTGGCGCAGAAACTCGACGTCGTGCGCGGCGTTGCCGAATACGACAAAACGAGCGACCTCTCGGACGGCGTACTGCTTTCCGACGTGTCGGGCGACGCCGACGTCGGGGAGGAGGGATACCGCACGGCGTACGAGGCAACGCACGACGCCGCGATCGCCGAACCGCCCTGTCCCCTCTGCGGGGAATCTCTTACTTTCCCCGAGCGGATGGTGCATATGAAGGGGCAGAAATATCTGCGGATTATGAACTGTCCCGTTCACGGGGATCTTCTGCTTGATCTCCGGATCACGAGAAACCTCAACGAAACCTTCCGCGTTCGCCGGACGATCCGCAAACTCGAACCCGAAACCGAAGCGAAGATCCGCGCCCGGCTTGCCGAGGAAGCCGTGAGCGGACGTCCCCGCCGCCGCAGAAGAAGACCGCGGGGGGAACGCCGCGAGAACGTCGCCGCGCTGTCCGGCGAAACCGAAACCGAATAAACGAACGGAGGACGCTTTGATCGCGTCCCCGTTTTTTTGAAAAAACGCGCGAAACTCTTTACAAATAAAGAGTTATATGCTATAATGCCATTTAGCGGAGTATGCCCGTTCCGGGCTTTCCCGGGGGTATTCGGTCTCCAATCCGAACAAGCGAGGTCATCCGAATGAAATGTCCTGTCTGCGGAATGCTTGACAGCCGGGTTCTCGACAGCCGTCCCGTTGAGGACGGCGCGAGCATCCGTCGCCGTCGCGAGTGCGTCTCCTGCGGCAAGCGGTTCACCACCTACGAGATGGTCGAAACCGTGCCGATCACCGTCATCAAAAAGGACGGGCGCCGCGAGCCTTTCGACCGGCACAAACTGAAAAACGGGCTCCAGATCGCCTGTATGAAACGGAACGTGGACGTTGAAAAGATCGTATCGGATATCGAGGGCGAACTCGCCAACTCGATGGCAACCGAGATCGAGAGCCGGCAGATCGGCGACATGGCGCTGACGCGTCTCCGCGACGTCGATCAGGTCGCCTACGTCCGCTTTGCATCGGTTTATCGCGAGTTCCGCGACGTCGACACCTTCTTATCCGAATTGCGGGTGCTCCGGCGCGGGAGAGGAAAGGACAATTCCCCGTCATGATGAAGAGTATGACCGGTTTCGGCAGGGCGACGGCTTCGGGCGAAAAGCGCGACTATACCGTCGAGATCCGTTCGGTGAACGGACGGTATTTCGACTGTTCCGTCCGGCTTCCGCGCGATCTTCTCGTCCTTGAAGAACGGGTGCGCGGATTCGTCCGCGATCAGGCGCAGTCGAGAGGGAAGATCGACGTGACGGTTTCTTTTGACCGCCGTCCGGGCGCGTCCTGCGCGCGCGCGATCGATTCCGATTTCGTTCGCGACTATCTCGCTTCTCTTTACCGTCTCCGCGACGAGTTCGGTCTTGCCGACGATATCACCGTCACGCGCGTGGCTGCGGAACCCGGCGTTTTCCTCTCTTCCGAAGAGACGGTCGATCCCGACGCGGAATGGAAGACGCTTTTGCCCGCTCTTTCGGAGGCGTGCCGCGTTCATACCGCGATGCGCGAGACGGAGGGGAAGAAGATCGCCGCCGACCTTACAAACAAACTCGGTTTCGTTTCGGAGTGCGTCGAAACGATCGCCGGACGGTCGGAGGAGAATATCGGATCCTTCCGCGAAAAGTTCGAGAACCGTCTTCGTCAGATCTTATCCGACGAGCGGATCACGCCCGACGAGAACCGGATCCTGACCGAATGCGCGATCTACGCCGACCGCGTGGCGATCGACGAAGAGATCGTCCGGCTGAAAAGCCATATCACCGCCTTCTCCGAAATAGCGGGCGAGGCGGCGCCCTCGGGCAAAAAGCTCGATTTTCTGATGCAGGAGATGAACCGCGAGATCAACACGGTCGGTTCCAAGTGCGCCGACGCCGGCATCGCCCGGCTGGTCGTCACCGTCAAGAACGAACTTGAAAAGATCCGCGAACAGATCCAGAACATCGAATAAACGACGGAGGACGAAATGAAGTTTATCAACGTCGGGTTCGGGAATATGGTGTCGGCGGAACGCATCGTCGTGATCGCCGGGCCCGATTCCGCCCCCATCAAGCGCCTGGTGCAGGACGCCCGCGACGCCGGTCGGGTCATCGACGTGACCTGCGGCCGCCGGACGCGCGCCGTGTTGCTCACCGACAGCGAGCACGTCATCCTCTCCGCCATCCAGTCCGAAACGATCTCCAACCGCCTCGCAAGCGAGGAGGACGAGGACGAGGAAGAAGAGGAGCCCGAGGACTGATCCCTTAAGAGCGAAAACATCCGAGACAAAGGAGACAAGATATGATCTATCCTACCATTGCAGAACTGACCCGCGACGGGAAGTTCAACCGCTACGAACTGGTGGTCGGGGTCGCCAAGAGCGCCCGGATCGTCACCGACGAGTACGTGAAGCAGCGCGCGGTCGCCGACCGTATGGTCGCCAACCGTGAAACCGACCGTCCCCTCGCTTCGCTGATCGACAGCGAGTATCGGGATCAGAAGGCGGTCAAGATCGCCATCCGCCGTCTCTACGACGGACACTACGAACTGAAAAAGCCCGAAGAGATGGAATAAGCGCGCCTTTGGCGCGGGGAAGTGAGGAGCGTATTTTGGCAATAACGGCATCGGTGCGCCTCCTCGACGTCCCTTTTCATCTCGACCGTCCCTTTACCTACCTCCTCCCCGCGGGCGAAAACGGCGCGCGGGTCGGTTCTGTCGTCCGGATCCCGTTCGGTCGCGCCGACCGTTCGGTCCTCGGGATCGTGACCGAGATCGGAGAGGGGGAGGGGCGGGATCTCAAAACGATCCGCGAAGTGCTGCCCGACCGTTGCTCCCTTTCGGGAGAGATGTTCGGGCTCGCTTTGTTTCTTTCGGACTATACGCTCTGTACGCTCGGCGAAGCGGTGCGCACCCTTCTGCCTCCCGCGCTCTTCGCCCCGCGCCTGAATATCCGTATCGAACGGTTTTACGCCCCCGCCGATCCCGACGCGATCGCGGAGAAACTGAGGGAAACGGGACGGGGCGCCGTCAAAAGCGAAAACGTCCGGGCGGCGCTTGCCGGGATGCTTGCCGATCCCTCGCCGCGCAAGGCGGAGGATCTCTCGCTCTCGCCCTCGCAGCTGAAGACGCTTGTCGAGCGGGGGTTGCTAAAGTCGGACGGGCGCGAGGTGATCCGGAACCCCTACGCCGAACTCTCGAAGGAACGCGACGTCTCCCCGATCGCGCTTTCGCGCGCGCAGACCGCCGCCTACGAGAAGATCCTTTCTCTCCCCGCCGACAAGCCCCGCGCCGCGCTTCTGCACGGCGTAACGGGAAGCGGCAAGACCAAGGTGATGCTGAAACTGCTCGACGGAGTGCTCGCGGCGGGAAAGACCGCGATCGTGATGGTGCCCGAAATCGCTCTCACGCCGCAGACGGTCGGGATTTTCTGTCGCCGCTACGGCGAGCGGGTCGCCGTCATCCATTCTTCGCTCGGCGCGGGCGAACGCTTCGACGCCTGGCGGCGGATCGCCGCGGGCGAGGTCGATCTCGTGATCGGGACCCGTTCGGCGGTCTTCGCCCCGCTTCCGAACCTCGGGATGATCGTGATCGACGAGGAACACGAACATACCTACAAATCCGAGAGCGATCCGAAATATCACGCCCGCGACGTCGCGTCGTGGCGCTGCGGGGTCAATCGCGCGCTGCTTCTGCTCGCCTCCGCGACCCCCTCGCTCGAGAGTTATACGAAGGCGAAGAACGGTCAGTACGTCCTCGTCGAACTGAAAGAACGCTACGGCGGGGCGCGCCTGCCCGAAACCGAGATCGTCGATATGCGCGAGGAACTCCGGCACGGCAACACCTCGCCGATCAGCGACCGGCTGGCGGCGGCGGTGCGCGAGACCGTCGAACGCGGCGAACAGGCGATCCTGTTCCTCAACCGCCGCGGTTACAACACCGCCCTGCAATGCCGCGCCTGCGGCGAGCCGATCGTCTGTCCGCGCTGTTCGATCTCGCTGACCTATCACACCGGGCGCGACGGCGGAAAACTGCTCTGCCATTCCTGCGGCTACCGCGCCCGTCCTCCGCGGGTCTGCCCCTCCTGCGAAGCCGACGCGCTCGCCTATCTCGGTTTCGGAACCCAGAAAGCCGAGGCGGAACTCTCGGCGGCGCTCTCTGGCTGCCGCGTAATGCGGATGGACGCCGACACCACGACGGGGAAGCAGGCGTACGACCGGATGCTCGAATCCTTCCGCCGCGGCGAAGCCGACGTCCTGCTCGGAACGCAGATGGTCGCGAAGGGGCACGATTTTCCGCGCGTCACCCTCGTCGGCGTTCTCTCGGCGGACAGTTCGCTCTACGTCAACGATTTCCGCGCGTCGGAGAGGACCTTCTGTCTGCTCACGCAGGTCATCGGACGGGCGGGGCGCGCCGAACGGCCGGGTCGCGCGCTGATCCAGACCTACTCGCCCGGCAACGAGATCCTCTCGCTCGCCTGTCGTCAGGACTATCCCGCTTTCTACGAGGCGGAGAGCGCCCTGCGGCGTGAAACGGTTTTTCCGCCTTTCTGCGACCTCGCCGTCCTGCTGCTCTCTTCCGCGGACGAACAGGCGCTCTTCCGGGCGGCAAACGACCTCCGCGACCGTCTTCTGAAACTCGCAGAGGGCGACTATCACGATCTGCCCCTGACCGTCTTCGGTCCTTTTGAGGCGCAGGTCTACAAGGTCAACGACCGCTACCGCCTGCGTATGATCCTGAAATGCCGGAACAGCCCGCGCCTTCGCGCGCTGCTTCGTGAGTTGACCGTCTCCTTCGCCGACGAGCGGAAGGTGATCCTCTCGGTCGATATCAACCCTCTGTCCGTCTGAATAAACGGAAGAAAGGAAAAAATATGGCAATTCGTAAAATCGTGAAGGTCGGAGACCCGATCCTCCGCAAAACCAGCCGCCCGGTCGAGGAGATCACGCCCCGGATCACGCGGCTCGTCGAAGATATGATCGATACGATGCACGACGCGAACGGCGTCGGGCTTGCTGCCGTGCAGGTCGGCGTGCTGCGCCGCGTCGTCGTGATCGAGGTCGAGGAGGGGGAAACGATCGTCCTCATCAACCCGAGGATCGTCGCTTTTGCCGGCGAACAGTGCGAGCAGGAAGGTTGTCTCTCACTGCCCGGCAAGTGGGGAACGACCCGCCGTCCGAAGCACGTCACCGTCCGGGCGACGGGGCTCGACGGAAACGAGGTCGAGTATTCGGGCTCGGATCTTCTCGCCCGCGCGTTCTGCCACGAACTCGACCATCTTGACGGAAAACTCTTTACCGACGTCCTCGTCGGGGAACTCGAGGGCTGAACCGGAAGGGGGAAACAAGATGACGCGAACCGAAAAACCGAAGATCGTTTTTATGGGCACGCCCGAGATCGCCGTGACCTGTCTTTCGCGTCTTCTCGACGCGGGATTCGACGTCGCTTCGGTCGTGACGAGGATCGACAAGCCGAAAGGACGGCGCGCGATCCTGACCCCGCCGCCGGTGAAGGTCTTCGCCGAGGAACGCGGGATCCCGGTCCTGCAGCCGCGCACGCTTCGCGACGAGACGTTTTCCGCGTGGCTCGACGAGGTCGACCCCGACCTGATCCTCGTCGTCGCCTTCGGTATGATCCTGCCCGAAAACGTTCTCTCCTATCCCAAATACGGCTGTATCAACGTCCACGCCTCGCTGCTTCCGAAATACCGCGGCGCCGCACCGATGCAGCGCGCGATCATGGCGGGCGAATCCGAGACCGGCGTGACGATCATGTATATGGACGCGGGGCTCGATACCGGAGATATGATCTTCAAAAAGGCGACCGCGATCACCGATTCCGACACCCTTGAAACGGTGCACGATCGTCTTGCCGAGATCGGTGCGGAACTGCTCGTCGACACGGTCGAAAGGATCTCGGAGGGGAAACCCCTCCCCCGCGAGGCGCAAAACGGGGAGGAGGCGGTCTACGCCGCGAAGATCGAGCGTGAGGACGCGAGGATCGATTTTACCCGTCCGGCGCTTGAACTCGACCGGCTGATCCGGGCGCTGACGCCGATCCCTTACGCCTTTTTTGAAATGAAAGATCAAAGGACCGTCAAGGTGCTCTCTGCGCGTCCCGTCAAGGGGGAAGGAAAGCCCGGCGCCGTTCTTGCGGTCTCGGAAGAAAAAGAGGGCTTTATCCGCGTCGCCTGCGGTTCGGGGGCGCTTGAACTGACCGCGATCAAGCCCGAGGGCAAGGGAGCGATGACCGCCGCCGAGTACCTGCGCGGCAGGAAACTTGCCGTCGGGGAGGTGCTGTAAATGGCGGACGTCCGTCGGATCGCTCTCCGTCTGCTCGAGGCGTGGGAGCGCGACGACACCTATCTGAACCTTGCCCTGAACTCGCCCGCGACGGCGGAGTTTTCGCGCGAGGAACGCGGGTTTCTTACCGCCTTGCTCTACGGAACCGTCGAGCGGAAGATAACGCTCGATTATCTGATCGGGCGCGTCGCCGCGCGGTCGGATCTTTCTCCCCGGACGCGGAATATCCTCCGGCTCGGGTTCTATCAGCTTTTCTTTATGGAAATCCCGGCGCACGCCGCCGTCGATCTGACCGTCTCGCTCGGAGAGGGGCGCGGCGAGAAGGGATTCGTGAACGGCGTGCTCCGCGCCGCTCTCCGGCAGTTCAAGCCGGACGGCAAAACCGTTTCGCTGCCTTATCCGGAAAGAGGGCGCGGGCTTGCCCGATCTCTTTCGGTCGAGTATTCGTTTCCCGCCGATCTCGTACGTCACTTTCTCAATCTCTGCGGCGACGCCGAGACCGAAAAACTCCTTGCCGCCTTCGATCGCGAAAGTCCGCTGACCCTCGCCGTCAACACGCTGAAAACGACGCGGGAGGATCTTGTCGCCCGCCTTGCCGGGAGCGGGATAGAAGCCGTTCCGACGCGATACTCTCCCGTCGGAGTGACGCTCCCCAAAGCCCCGCCGGTTGCGAGCCTGCCGGGCTTTTCCGAGGGATCGTTCTTCGTGCAGGACGAGGCGGCGCAGCTCGTCTCGGCGATCCTCTCTCCCGCGCCGGGTTCGACCGTCGCCGACGTCTGCGCCTGCCCGGGCGGAAAGAGTTTTGCCGCCGCGATCGCCGCGGGCGACAGGGGAAGTGTGTACGCCTTCGATCTGCACGAGAGCAAACTGCCCCTGATCTCGGACGGCGCCGCGCGCCTCGGGCTCGGCTCGATCACCGTTTCCCGCCGCGACGGACTGGATCCCGATCCCGCTCTTTTCGGTCGTTGCGACCGTGTGATCTGCGACGTCCCCTGCTCGGGACTCGGCGTCCTCGGAAAAAAGCCCGATCTCCGTTACCGCGCCCTCGCGCGGACGGGCGAACTTCCGGCTCTCCAGTCCGGTCTGCTCTCGGCTTCGGCAAAATATCTTGCCCCGGGCGGCAGATTGCTCTACTCCACCTGTACGCTGAATCCTTCCGAAAACGAGCAGGTGGTATCGCGTTTTCTTTCAACCGCCCCCTCTTTTCGCCGGGTCGGCTTTTCGGTCGGCGGGCTCGACGCCCCGGACGGCGAACTGACGCTTTATCCGCACGTACACGGGACCGATGGCTTCTTTTACGCGCTGATCGAGCGCGTCCCCGACTGATCTTCACGAAAGGAAAACGGTATGGATCGCTTTCCCGATCTTCTCTCGATGACCCCCGAGGAACTTGCCGATCTGTTCGTCGCGACGGGGCAACCCGCCTACCGCGCCAAACAGGTCTTTTCGGCGTTTGCCCGGGGGCTGTCGCTTTGTGAGATCACGACCCTGCCGAAGATCCTCCGTCAAAGACTCGAATCCGACTATCCCGACGCCCGACCGACGGTCGCCGAAAAGCGGGTCTCCCTGCTTGACGGGACGGCGAAATATCTGCTTCGCCTCTCGGACGGCAATTTCGTCGAGGCGGTTCTGATGAAATACGAACACGGCACGACGGTCTGCGTTTCCAGCCAGGTCGGGTGCGCGATGGGCTGCGCCTTCTGCGCCTCGACGATCGGCGGGCGCGTCCGCAACCTGACGGCGGGCGAGATGCTCGGCGAGGTCGCGACGCTCGGGCGCGACGCGGGCGAGAGGATCGACGGGATCGTTATTATGGGGATCGGCGAACCGCTCGACAACTACGAGAACGTTCTGCGTTTTCTCCGGCTCGTGAACCGCCCCGAGGGGCTCGGGATCGGTTATCGACATATTTCGCTCTCGACCTGCGGCGTCGTTCCGAAGATCTACGACCTCGCGAAGGAGGATCTGCCGATCACGCTCTCGATCTCGCTGCACGCCTCGGACGACGCGCGGCGCTCGCGTATCATGCCGGTCAACCGCCGCTGGAACCTCGACGAACTGCTCACCGCCTGCGCCGCCTATTTCGACGCGACGGGGCGGCGGATCTCGTTCGAGTACACCCTGATCGCCGGCGAGAACGATACCCCCGACGAGGCGAAACGACTTGCCGGACTTTTGAAACTCTATTTCAGGGACAAGCCGATCCACGTCAACCTGATCCGGCTCAACGAGGTCAAAGAGACCGGTTTCCGCACCCCGGACGGTGAATCGGCGCGCCGGTTCGCGGACGCTCTGAACCGTCTCGGCGTGACGGCGACGGTGCGCCGCCGGCTCGGTTCGGACGTCGACGCCGCCTGCGGGCAGCTTCGCCGCCGGAACGCCGAAAAGGAGGCGGGCGTATGAGGGGCGTCGTCGTCAAGGGACTCGGCGGTCTTTTCGAGGTCCTGACCGACGAAGGGCGGATCGCCTGCCGTGCACGCGGAACGCTGAAACGCGACGAAGAAAAGGTTTTGATCGGGGATCGGGTCGAACTCGACCGTCCCGACGGGGAATACGTGATCGCGAGGGTCGAAACGCGCAAAAACGCGCTGATCCGCCCGCCGATCGCCAATCTCGACGCCCTTTATTGCGTGATCGCCGCCGCACGCCCTGCCCCGGCGCTCGAAACGCTCGACAAACTGCTCGCCATCGCCGAAAACAAGTCGATCCGCGCCGCCCTCGTCGTCACCAAGACCGACGGCGACAGGATCGCGGCGGAACGTTACGCCGAACTCTACCGCCTCGTTGGGTATCCCGTTTTTACCGTTTCCGCGGTCTCGGGGGAGGGGATCGACGAACTCAAAGCCGACCTTGACGCCGTCCTTGCGTCGGGCGCTTCGGCGGCGTTCGCCGGCGCGTCCGGGGTCGGAAAGTCGACCCTTCTGAACCGCCTCCTGCCCGGCGTTTCGCTCGAAACCGGCGAGATCAGCCGCCGCGTCGAGCGCGGCAAACATACCACCCGTCACGTCGAACTGTTTCCCCTGAACGGGGGATTCGTCGCCGACACCCCGGGCTTCTCGATGCTTGATTTCGCGCGGTTCGATTTCTTCTCGCTGTCGGAACTCTTCGACGCGTTCCCGGAGTTTTCCGCCTACCGCGGAAAATGCCGCTACGCCGACTGTACCCACACGGGGGAGGGACCCGACGAGTGCGCCGTCGCCGCCGCCGTCCGGGATGGGAAGATCCCCCCGTCGCGCCACGACAGTTACCGCGCGCTCTACGCGACCTTGAAAAACAAAACCGATTGGTAAAAACGAAAACCGGGAGAGCGATTCGCCCTCCCGGTTTTTTCGTTGGATTTTAGTCGCTCAGCGCCTCGTAAAGTTCCGCGACCTCTTCGGCGGTTTTCGCGACACGGTAGACGTTTGCGACCGCTACTTTGCAGGCGGCGAAGTTTTCGCTTCCGTTATTGCTTCTGGAGTCCGCGCCGATCGAAAGGTGATTGGCGTTCGGCGTTGCGGGCGTGCCGCCGACGGCGGTTCTGCCGACCTCGGCGCCGTTCACGTAGAGGATCAGCGTGCTGCCGTCGAAGGTCGCGGCGAGATGCGTCCATTCGCCGGTCGCAAGCGTCGCGCCTGCGCTGATCCATTCGCCGTTCACCTTGATCCAGAAGTCCATACGTCCGCTCGTGTCGTATTCATAGCCGAAGCCGCCGCTCTCCTGATTGGAAAACGGGGCTGCGACGCCGCTTCCGGGCTTTGCGTCCATACACAGATAGGTTTCAAAGGTGAACGCGCTCGTCAGATAGGAATAGTAATTGCCGATCCCGTAGAACTCAAAGGCGTCGTCGCTTCCGTCGAAGACGGCGTAATACGTCCCGCCGTCAAGGACGGTGGAGGGATTTCCGCGCTTCGTGAGGTTTTCGCCCGAAACGGCGTCCTGCGCCGTGCCGTCCGCGCCGAACACGGCGGAGAAGACGCGGGTCGGGATCCCCGGCGTCGAGAAGGCGAAGACGAGCGGTTCTCCCTCGTTTTCCCAAGAAGTGACCGGAACGATCGAGACGGTATAGTCGGTCTCGGGCGCAAGACCCGAGAAGGAGAGTTTCAGGGTCGCCGGGGCGGGGAAGAGGAATCCGCAGTCCAGGCGGTAGACCGTGGAGATAAGCGTTTCCCCGATCCGCAGTTCGCAGCGGTAGTTCTGAACGTAGCCGCCCGCGACGGTGCGCGGGAACTCGAACGCGGCAGCGGTGGACGAGAGCGAGAGCGTCGTTACGGCGGCGTCGGGAGAAAAGCGCGGGGATTCCTCGACGTCGGCGCGCGCGTCGGTGTAGTCGAACTTCGCGGGATCGCCGACCGAAGAAAGGAAGATCGGTTCGATCACCTCGACGCCGGTCCCGACGTCGAAGGCGCGGACGAGAACGCGGTTTGCGGCGTTGACCTCGACGATATAGTATTTTCCCGGGTCGAACAGATAACTTTCGGGGAACTCGTTAAGCGTCCAGCCGCCCTCGTCGTCGCTCGCGAAATGCGTCTTGCTCGACACGCCCGCGATATCCATTCCCCATTCGCGGCAGGACCCGGTATTGAACTCGGTAAAGGTCCCCTGCCAGACCGAGCGCGGGTCGTTGATCGGAAAATGCGAGTGCCCCGAGAAATCGACGACCTGCGGGTATTCGGCGAACACGGGGTTCAGGTTGGGAACCCCCCACTCGTCCTCGCTTCCGTAAACGGTATCGAAGGCGGGATGATGCTGAAAGACGAAGATCGGCTTTTTCCCGGTCGGATCGTCGGCGGCGGCAGCGGCAAGTTCGGTCGAGAGCCACGCGATCTTCGCGTCGTTGAATCCTTCGTAGTGACTCGGGGACATCAGGATAAAGTGATAGCCCGAGATGACCACGTGCCGGTCGGTCGCGTCGTATCCCGACGCCGAAAGATAGAGCGATTCGACGGAACCGGGATCGGGCTTGAACTCGTGATTGCCGAGCAGCGCCTGCGCGTCGGTGCCTTCGCGCGTCCAGCGGTAGAAATCGGTGAAGAAGCGGTTCAGCGAGGTCGAGGTGCCGCGGTGCGCGATATCCCCGACGATGACCGCAGCGTCGAGCGCCGTATACTTCTCGTGACCGTCGCTGTAACCGTAGGCGGCGTTGAGCATCGCTTCAAACTTTTGATCCTGCACGCCGACCGAATCGGCGTAATGCACGTCGCTGGCGACCAAAAACCGCAGAACGGGGACGAAATCGTCGGCGATCGCTTCGTTCCCGAACGCTTTGCAGGCGGTGATGCTCTTCGTATCCTCGTAGCGGGTCCCCTCGCCGTCCTGAACGAACGGTCTGACGTAAACGGGGGTATCGAAGGCGTCGTTCGGGACGTCCGTCATTTTGATCGCGACCCAGTACCGACCGCTTTCGGCGGGGATCAGGTTGCCGTCGGCGGTGATCGACGAATAGACCCGTTCGGTGTCGAAAACGCTGCATCCCGCGCCGTTGATCTCCGGGGTCGCGTTCGTTTTCGAGACGACGAACCCGACGCGGGTGTAGTCGAGCGAACCGACGGTGAAAAGGAACCGGATCGCGGTACTGTCCGATTCGACCGAATCGCCCGCGACGGTTTGAAAACCGAAGTCGAGAAACTCTTTACTCACTCCGTCTGCCGTCGCGCGGAGCGAGAAAAACAGAACGGCTGCGACGGCAAGGAGCGCCGCGACGAAGAGCAGGTGAACCGCTTTCATTCTGAGGGAACGATCGTGCATGTTTTTTTCTCCTGACTGTATGGGTTGAAAGAATCGCGTAAAAAGAACGGGGTTTACTCCGCCGGGCTCGTAAGACCGGCGACCTGTTCTGCGGAGAGCGCGGAACGGTAGATATTGACCTTTTCCACCGTGCAGGCGGCGAGAAATCCGCTGCCGTCCGGCTGCGAGTCTCCGCCGATCGAGAGGAAATGCACCCGCGGCGTCGTGACGGTCCCGGACGCCGCCGTCCGGGCAACCTCTTCGCCGTTCAGGTAAAGAATCAGGTCGCTCCCGTCGAAGGTCGCGACGAGGTGCGCCCGGACCGAGGTGGAGAGGGCGACCTCCGCCGAAAGATATTTTCCGACGTGCACCCACATACGCATTACCCCGTCGGACCCGTATTCGAGCCCGAAGCCGCCGTCGTCCTGATTCGAGCAGGGCGCGACGTAACCGGAGGTCGGCTTCCCGTCCATCGTCAGAAGGACCTCGAAGGTAAACGAATCCGTGAGAACGGGATACAGGTCCTCCATTCCGTAGAACTCAAAGGCGCTCGCACCGTCAAGGACGGCGTAATAGGAGTCGGATTCCGCGTTGTAGACCGTCGCCGGCGCTCCGACGGCGGAAAGCGGTTCGCCCGACGCCGCGTCGGTCGCCGTTCCCCCTTCGCCGAAAACGGCGGAGAAGACAAGCGCCTCTGCGGGGGTCGAAGGTTCGTCGAGTCCGATCGTAAGCTCACAGAGAAGCGGTTCGCCCTCGTTTGCCCACGCCGAGACCGGAACGATCCGCAGCGTGTAAAGGGTCCCCGGAGTCAGACTGCCGAGCGGGATTTTTAACGTTTCGGGAGCGGGGAAGAGGAATCCGTCGTCCAGACGGATGACCGAATCGACGACCGTTCCGTCGAGAAGGATCTCGCAGCGGTAATGCTGGACGTATCCGCCCGCGGTCGCGCGCGGGAAGCGGAGCAGCGTTTCGTTCGCGGTGGAATAGACGACCGAGACCGCGGCGCCGTCGGCAAAACGCGGAAGGGTCTCATCCTCTGCGCGGGCGTCGGTATAGGTAAACTGCGCGGGGTCGCCGACCGATTCGAGGAAGATCGGCTCGATCACCTCAACGCCGGTCCCGACGTCGAAGGCGCGGACGAGGATGCGGTCGAGGGAGTCGACCTCGACGATATAGTATTTTCCGGGATCGAAGAGGTTGCCGGGAAGTTCGGTAAACGACCAGGCGCCCTGATCGTCGAGCGGAAAAACGGTTCTCGCCGTCACTCCCGCGATATCACAGCCCCATTCCCGGCAGGATCCGGTGTTGAAGACGGTATATTCGCCCTGCCAGACCGAGCGGGGATCGTTGATCGGAAAATGCGAATGCCCGGCGAAATCGACTGCCTGCGGATAGAGAGAAAAGACGGGAGAGAGGTTCGTGACCCCCCATTCGCCCTCGCTTCCGTAAACGGTGTCTTTCGGGGGATAATGCTGAAAAACGAAGATCGGCTTCTTTCCGGTCGGATCGTCGGCGGCAGCGGCGGCGAGTTCATTTGAGAGCCACGCGATCTTCGCGTCGCTGAACCCGTCGGAGTCCTCCCAGCGGTCGGGGGAGATCAGAATAAAGTGATAGCCCGATATGACGAGGTGCCGGTCGGCTGCGTCGTATCCCGACGCCGCAAGGTAGTTCTGCACGGTGCTTGCTTCCTGACCCGTGGCGCGGAACTCGTGGTTGCCGAGCACCGCCTGCGCGTTCGTTCCCTCGCGGGTGTTTTCGTAAAGATCGGAGAAGAAGCGGTTGAGCGACGTCGTCGTTCCGCGGTGCGAGATATCGCCGACGATAAACACGCCGTCAAGCGCCGTATAATCGGTCTTTGCGTCGGAATAGGCGTAGGCGTCGCCGAGCATCTTCTTTAGTTTTCTGTCCTGCTCGCCGACCGAGTCGGTATAATGGACGTCGCTCGCGACAAGGAACCGGAGCACGGGAACGAACCCCGCGGGCACGATCTGCTCTTCCGGCTCGGTCGTCGGTTCCGTTACGGGTTCGGTTGCGGGGTCCGTCGCCGGTTCGGTTTCGGGTTCTGTCGGCGCGGCGGTCGTTTCCGGTTCGGTTGCGGGAACCGTCACGGGGGCGGTTTCCGGTTCGGTCGCCGGTTCCGTTACGGGATCGGTTGCGGGGTCCGTTGCCGGTTCGGTTTCGGGTTCTGTCGGCGCGGCGGTCGTTTCCGGTTCGGACGCGGGCTCCGTTACGGGTTCGGTTTTCGGTTCCGTCGCGGACTCGGTCGGCGCGGCGGCAGTCGCCTGTTCTTCTGTCACGCCCCCGGTTTTTCCACCGGTCGCGACCGCCGTCGTTTCCTCCGACGTCTTTTTCGCGTCTGTCGCGGCGTTGCTTTTTTTGCCCGAGCAGGACGCGAAAAACGGGATCGCGAGCGCAAGGCAAAGCAATAGCGCGAGAATCTTAGTCGGTTTTTTCATAGTTGTCACCTTTATTGATATGAAATAGAAGAGAACGTTATTTTGATTATTTATTATATAACATTTTATGACGAAAGACAAGAGTTTCCGATCAAAAAGATCGCAACTGATTTCAAAAAGGGACTCTTTGTTCCTTGCGCCGCGACACGTCCTTTCCCTTGACAAGCGGTCGGTTTCGTGCTACAATGGTTCCGCAGTTTTCCAAAATCAAATACGTAAGGAGGTATCTTTATGCCGAAAGAAACCGGCAGAACGCAGCGTATCCGTGCGGCGATCCTCGAACTCAAGTCCGAGCGCGCCGATTGGAACGAGCGTCTGCTCCGGGAGGCGGTATTCGGAAAACTCGCGGAAAACGACGCTGACGAGAAAGAGTCGCAGCGCTTGAAGGACAGCATCCGTCGGATCGTTTCGCAGATGCAGGCTTCGGGAGGATCGGCGCCCGTCAAACGGGACGCCGCCCGAAAGTCGGGAGACGAGAACGGGAAGGGCAGGGAGGAGACGGCGAAAGCCGCGACCCCTTCCGCCGCGCTCCCCGCGTCCCCCGAAAAGGAGCGGGAGAAACAGAGTCTCCCCTCTTCGCCCGACACGGAAACGAACGCTGAAACCGTCCAAACGGCGAAAACCCCCTCCCCCGACGTCCCCGGGAAAGCACCCGAGGAAAAGCGGGAGGAGACGCGATCCACCGTCAGAATGCCGAAGGCAAAGCAGATGAACGAGTTTCTCGAGGGCGCGCTCAAAGAGGACGCGCCCGAAAAGGAAGAAACGCTCGTCGGCAGCGCCGTCGCGTTTTTCGGAGTTTCGGGAGAGCAGGTCAACGGCGTCCGCGGACTTGTGATCCAATGCCTGATGGAGCAGAAAAAAAGCGGCGCCGTCCTTTTCGACAAAGCCGACGGTTACCGCAAGGCGCCGAAAATCGAAGGAGCGGTTCCGCCGCCCCCGGCGCCGGCTCCCGTCGAAACCAAGCCCGCGCCCGAGAGTCCCGCCGTGAAGACCGGGAACGCCGCCCGCCCAGCCCCGCTGCCGCAGGTCGCGGTGAAGCGGGTCTCCGGCAGGGGCGTGAAGACCGATCTGAAAACGGCGCGTAAAACCGAGACCGAACCGAAAAAGGGTCAGTCCCGTCTCGTTTTGAACGAGAATCGCTTCGCCGAGCAGATCAATCGCGCCGGCGGCGCTTTCTTCACCGAGTTCGTCGCCCGTCTTTTCGAGGGGTACTACCGCTCCCACGGGCTGACCGTGTGCGGTCGGTACGTCGTCGACGGCTCGGACGACAAGGGGGTCGACGTGATCCTGCAGACCGTCGACGAACTCGGACTCGGGGACGTCGTGCTGCTGCAGGCGAAGACCCGTTCGTCGGGGCAGGTCACCCTGAAAGAACTGCGCGAGTTTTACGGCGTCATGGCGGCGGAAAAGGCGGATCACGGACTCTTCGTCACCACCTCGACCTTTACGACCGACGCCGTGACCTTCGTCCGCAGTCATCCCGATCTTGCCGCCGTCGACAAGTACAAACTCTTCGCGCTCGCGTCGCGCCTGAAGATCGGGCTCGTTCTGACCGAGGGCGGAACGCTTTCGCTCGACCCCGACCTCTTCGGTTGATCCGAAACGCAAAAGAAAAAAGCCGAGGTTTCCCGAACGGGATTCCCCGGCTTTTTCTTTTTGTCAGGAGAGTTTCTCGAACACCCGGGCGCCCCACCTCGTCACGGTAAAGTAAAGAGCGACCGACGCGGCAAGGAATATGCCGGTATAGATGATTCCGGTCGCGATCGGAGGGATCGGAAGAAAGATCGCTCCGAGAAGCAGAAGAGGGGGAAGGATCATTCCCGTCATCATGGATACGAAGGACGCCAGACTCTGTTTGACCACGGTGATCTCGTTCGCCCAGTGCAGATTCGGCATCAGAAGATTCATCGTCAGATCGTAGAGCGAATCGAAAACGGTGCAGATCGCCGGAAGCAGGAAAACGAGCACGAATCCCGCCGCCGTAAGCGTCGAGCGAAGCGCGATCGACGAGAGCAGCGAGGTCAGGAGGATCGCGGGCAGCGTGAAGAGCAGGTGATTGCCCGCCTTCGCGAGCAGGACGGTTCTCGTCGGAACGGGGAGCGAACGGATCACGTCGATCCCCGACCCTTCAAGCGAGACCGAGGGCGCCGCGATGGAGTTCATCGAGGCGATCAGGCAGATCAGACACGCCAGCCCGAGCCCGATCAGGTCGGAGGAGACCCCCTCGAACTGCCCGAGCAGCTCGACGATCGACGGTCCCTTGACGAGCAGGAAGATCCCGAGAGCGGGACCGAGGATCGTCGAGAGTCCGGTGTTCAGCATATAGCCGGCGTTGGAGGTGAAACGTTTCGCCTCGCGGAGAAGGGCGGTCGCCCAGAGCGGACGCATCGAGACCCGCTTTTCGCGATAGGCTTTTTTGGCTTCCGCCGTCGGGGTCGTCGCGATCTTGATGAAGGTGCGGTCAAGCACGAAGCAGGTCAGGGCTGCGGCGGCGAGGATCACGAGCGAATAGACGGGGCAGGCAAACGTGCGCCCTTCTCCGATCTGACCGAGCAGATAGAAGAAGTAGGCTTTTCCGCGGATCGCCTCGCCGTTGATCCCCTCGGGGTTCGCGATCATTTCGTTGAAGACGTCGAGCCCCTTGAAATAAACGACGTAGTAGAGCGCGATGAACGCGAGCGCGAGAAAGACGGTGATAAAACTCTTGTTCTTCAGCTTCGCGCTGATCTTCGCGACCACCCAGCCGAGCAGACAGGAAAGAATGAAAACGACGAGCGAGACGAGCAGGATGAGGAGCAGCCCGCCGAACAGCGCCGGAACCGTGAATCCCCCGAAGATCAGCCGGACGACGTAGGCGGGAAGCATCACCGTCGCGGAGAACATCAGCCCGAGCAGATAGACGCCGAGCAGCCGGGAGGCGAGCACGTAGCGCACCGGGATCGGAAGCGAGAGCAAAAGATCGTTGTCCTTTCCCTGATAGAGCCCGGCAAACGTGTTGAACACGCTGCCGAACACACCGAGGAGAAGCGCGATCATCGAGAAGATGGCGTGATAAAGCCAGAGAAGGTCCTGCCCGGCAAGCGGATTGCAGAGTTCATAGGAAAGAACGCCGACTCCTCCGCCGACCACGCCGACGAGCAGCAGCGCGTAGAGAAGGAACAGCGCGGCCGTGACCATCCTCGAGCGCCCCTCGTTCTTTTTCTGATTGACGAAAAAGCCGCGGAAACTCTCCAGCAGTTGCTTTTTCAGAAGGATTTTCAGCATATCGGAATCCCCCTTACGCGTCCTCTTCAAGTTCGAGGAACACGCTTTCGAGCGACTCGTCGCCCCTGACCTCCTCCATCGTGCCCGAGCGGATCAGTTTTCCGCCCTTGATGATCGCCACTTTGTCGCAGAGTTTCTCGGCGACCTCGAGCACGTGGGTCGAGAAGAAGATCGCGCCTCCTTCGTCGCAAAACTCCCGCATCATCTCTTTCAGGGTGTGCGCCGCCTTCGGATCGAGCCCGACGAAGGGCTCGTCCATGATGATGAGTTTCGGCGTGTGGATCCACGCCGAAATGACGGCGAGTTTCTGCTTCATTCCGTGCGAGTAGGAGGCGATCGTCTGCCCGAGATCGTCGGTCAGACCGAAGGCGTCGGCGTACTTGCGGATCCGCTCTTCGCGGACGTCGGACGGAACGCGGAAAACGTCGGCGATGAAGTTCAGGTATTTGATCCCGGACATATACCCGTAGAGTTCGGGGTTGTCGGGGATATAGGCGATCTGGCGCTTGACCGCGAGCGGGTCTTCCCGCACCGAGATCCCGTTGACCCGGATCTCGCCCTCGTCGAACGCGAGGATCCCGACCGTGCTTTTTAAGGTCGTCGTTTTGCCCGCGCCGTTGTGTCCGATAAAGCCGTAGATCTCGCCCGCCGAGATCGAGAGCGAGAGGTCGTCGACCGCCTTTTTGTCCCCGTAGGTTTTGGTCAGACGGCTGATCGACAGGACTTCGTTGGTTGACATTTCGCTGTCTCCTTGAATAAAAGTCGGTTTTTTCAGACGGTCGCCGCGGACGGTCTGCCCGCGGCGGAGAAGAGAACGCTTCTTTTTACCACGGATCGAACTCGGCGCCGAGAAGTTTCAGGATCGCCTCGACGTAGAAGTAGTCGCCGTAGATGATCGACATATGCACGCCCGCTTTCTTGTATCCCTCCGGCGAAAGATCGGCGGGATAGCGCTCGGTGCCGTAGTCGAGCATATGGTCGTTTGCGGGATCGAAGTTGCAGAACTTTTCGCCCATCGCGCGAAGCAGGTTCAGAGCCGCCTCGAGGTACTTTTCGCCCTCGCCCGCGGGCAGCGCCTTCGAGAGTTCGATCAACCCGCACGCCGCGCAGGCGCCCGCGGTCGAGTCGTAAAGGACGGGTTCCGCCGGCGCGCGGAAATCGACGCGGGGAAGCCAGTCGCCCTTCACGCAGTCGATAAAGTAGTCTGCCGCGCGTTTCGCCGCCTCGAGATAGCGCTTTTCGCCCGTGTGCCGGTAGGAGAGGAAGAAGCCGTAGACCGCCCACGAGCAGCCGCGCGACCACGAAGAGCCGACGCCGTATCCCTGCCCGCCGAGCGTTCCGGTCAGCTCGCCCGTCTCGCGGTCGTGATCGACGATATGATTGACCGAACCGTCCGCCCGCAGATGGTCGCGGAGCGAAACGTCGGCGTGCGCCTTCGCGATCCGCGAGAAGCGGTCGTCGTCGGTCGTTTCGCTTGCCCAGTAGAGCAGGGGAAGATTCATCATACAGTCGATGATCGAGCGGTCGTAGTTGTCCCAATCGGTGCCGCGTTTGCCGTTCCAGGCGCGGATGAATCCGCCGGGGACCTTCGACGCGAGAACGAAGCGGGAGGCAAGCGACGCCGCCATATAGAGGTCGAGATTCTTCGCCGCCGCGTCGCCCGTCAGGCGGTAATCGGCGCCGAAAGTCATGTGCCAGACGAACCCGACGTCGTGATCGAGCCGTCCGTAGTCGTCGGCGACGGGACGGAGCAGTTCCTCGCTCCGCTTCGCCGTCTTTTTGTACTCTTCGTTTTTCGTGTAGGCGTAGAGGATCCAGTTCAGCCCCCCCCAGAATCCGTTCGTCCACCAGGGGCGGCGGCGCTGGGTCATATCGATATGGATCCCGTTTTCGTCCACGCCGTAGGGAAGTTTGTCCCGCGAGCGGAGCGTGACGGCGTTGTATTTTTTGTTGATCTTCGAGAAGACCTCTTCCGCCCACGCCCGGTTCTCCCGGAGCAACGTTTCAACGTTCTTCATTCGCTCGGTCTCCGCTTTACGGCTGTTTGCCGATATAGGCGAGGATGCCGCCGTCGACGTAGAGAATGTGTCCGTTCACGAAGTTCGAGGCGTCGGACGCGAGGAAGACGGCGGGACCCATCAGGTCTTCCGGCGTTCCCCAGCGCGCCGCCGGGGTCTTCGCGACGATGAAGGCGTCGAAGGGGTGGCGCGATCCGTCGGGCTGCCGCTCGCGCAGGGGAGCGGTCTGCGGGGTCGCGATGTAGCCGGGGCCGATGCCGTTGCATTGGATGTTCGCGCCGCCGAACTCGGAGCAGATGTTCCGGGTCAGCATCTTCAGTCCACCCTTCGCCGCGGCGTAGGCGGAAACGGTCTCGCGTCCCAGTTCGCTCATCATCGAGCAGATGTTGATGATCTTGCCGTGCCCCTTCTTGATCATCGAGGGGATCACGGCTTTCGAGACGATGAAGGGGGCGTTCAGGTCGACGTCGATGACCTGACGGAACTCTTTCGCCGTCATTTCGCACATCGGGATCCGCTTGATGATCCCGGCGTTGTTGACGAGGACGTCGATCACGCCGATCTCGCGCTCGACCTGCGCGACGAAGGCGTTCACCGCGTCCTCGTCGGTCACGTCGCAGACGTAGCCGTGCGCCTCGATCCCGTCGGCTTTGTAGGCGGCGAGCCCCTTGTCGACGAGTTCCTGCTTGATGTCGTTGAAAACGATGGTTGCGCCCGCCGCGGCAAACGCCTTCGCGATCGCGTAGCCGATGCCGTAGGACGCGCCGGTGACGAGGGCGACCTTGCCCTTCAGACTGAACATATTCTCACTCATTTTTGCTTCTCCCTTCGTTTGATCAGAGCAGATCACGCGTTTCGATAAAGTCCATATCGGTAAACTCCTGGTTCTCGCCGCACATCGCCCAGATGAAGGAGTAGGCGCGCGTACCGACGCCCGAGTGGATCGACCAGGACGGGCTGATGACCGCCTCTTCGTTGTGCATGATGATATGCCGCGTTTCCTGCGGTTCGCCCATCATGTGGAAGACGACGTCGTTTTCGCCCATATCAAGATAAAGGTAGACTTCCATTCTCCGGTCGTGGGTGTGGCAGGGCATCGTGTTCCAGTTCGAGCCGGGCTCCAGCTGGGTCAGCCCCATCGCGAGCTGGCAGGACTGCATGACCTCGGGGTGGATGTACTGGTTGATGACCCGCTTGTTGCACTCCTCGACCGACCCGCAGGGGACCTTCTTCGCTTTCGTGATATCGATCTTTTTGATCGGATAGCTCGTGTGAGCCGGGCAGGACGAGACGTAGAACTTCGCCGGGGCGTTCGGATCACAGCTCTTGAAGGTGATCTCCTTGTTCCCGCGCCCGATATAGATGCCGTCGCGGGGATTCATCTCGTACTCGGTCCCGTCGACCGTGATGATCCCTTTGCCGCCGATGTTGATGCAGCCCATTTCGCGCCGCTCGAGGAAATACTCCGAGGCAAGTTCCTTGCCGCCGACGAGTTTCAGCGTCTGGAACACCGGCATCAGCCCCGCCGTAATGATCCGGTCGATGTGGCTGTAGACCATCCGGATATTGTCCTTGGTGAACAGATTCGCGATGTGAAACTCCTCTCTCAGACGCTCGGTGGTGTAGTGCTTCACGTCTTTCGCGTTGGATGCCTGACGAACTTCCATTTGTTTTATCTCCTTTTTGATATAGTTTCCGTAAACCTGGATCTGGGTCAGCGCCGCCCACGAGAGCGGGGTGGATACCTGCTTGAAGTGGTGGAGGAACACCGTTTTCGTCACTTTTTTCGGGAAGGCGAGTTCCTGTCCCTCGGCTTTCCCCTCGAACTCGGCGGTCAGCGTCTCGCCGTCCGAGAAGGTGACTTCGACCGATTTCCACCAGGTATCGTGCGGAAAATCGGCGCGGAGGAAGAAGACCAGTTTGTCGATCTCGACCTCGCGTCCGAAATCGAGCGTATATTCGAGGTCTTCGCGCGCGCCCCCCGCCCAGGAATGGTAGGGGTAATTCCCGTGCCCCTCGTTGTGAATGACGCCGTCGATGGCGTTCCGCTCAAAGAAGCAGGGATCCTCCCGCGTCACGAAGTTCGCCGTCGCGTGGGGAAAATACTTGTCGACCCCGTGTCGGTCGCAGGGGTTCAGGGCGATATTGCGGTAGCCGTACGCCTCCTCGTCGGTCGGTTCCCAGACCCGGATCCGGTGCTCGCCGCCCGCAAAGGCTTCGGGGTGGTATCCGCGGCTCCGCTCGGCGCCGAAGGGGATCACGTACTCGAAGCGCCGTTTCGGCACCGCGAGGATCGATTCCTCCATCGTCGGGTCGAGTCTGACGCCGATGAACTCGCCCTCGGACATCACGACCCGTATCCGGTCGCCCTCCGCGTACTCGCCGGGGAAGACGGCGTCGATCGAATAGCCCGAGGCGTCGAACCTGACGGTTCCGTCGCCGGAGACGACAGTCAGATGCAGCATCCGTCGCTCTCCTTTCGTTCCTTTAGTACCGAAACGGCGAAACTTTCCGCAAAAGGGAAGAAAAGCCGTTCTCGTTCAGCATATATTATACAATACCTTTTCGGACTTGTCCATACTTTTTCGGCTTTTTCGCCCGAAAATCTCAGTTCTGTAATCCGGGGAAGTTTTTCTCCCCCATCTCCTTGCTTTTCGTTCCCGGTTGTGCTATAATAAAATGCGGTCTTTACGGAGGCATATCGAAGCGGTCATAACGGGTAAGCGAGGGAAAACGATACGGGGTATCGTTTTCGCGAAGCGCGTAACGAAAACAAGGAGCGAGGAAG
>Ga0310696_10001555_pt1 | contig 32971 bp, 44 predicted proteins | sample AusTroGonzalo_MG_4_FD_203885 | JGI IMG/M metagenome (GOLD analysis project Ga0310696, IMG submission 203885) | Bovine rumen microbial communities from tropical cattle in Woodstock, Queensland, Australia - Gonzalo_02 (v2) (version 2) | ecosystem: Host-associated > Mammals > Digestive system >... | reverse complement strand
GCTTTTTATATACACGGCGGAAATTTTGAAAAAGGGGGTAAACCATGCTTGAAGTGGCGAACAAAAATAGTCAAGTGCTGCGAAGCGGCAGGCACATACAAGGAGTATTTTGGTCCTGTCATAGACACGCTGGCGGATATCCTCGAAAAGCGAGACGCTGTGCAGCAGCAGTTCATTGAATCGGGCGGCGAGCTTCTCGTTGAGTACACCAACAAGGCAGGAGCTACGAACCTCGCACTCAATCCTCTTGTCAAGCTGGTGAACGACTTGAACGACACCGCGCTCACATACTGGAAGGAGCTCGGCTTGACAGCTGCGGCTCTTAAGAAAATAAACGAGTCCGCAATCAAGGGCAGCTCCGAGCTCTCTGCACTTGATAAGGCTCTCTTAGATCTTGGCGGATAAGAAAAAGGGCTGGCGATACTGGGACGAGGTCCTCGAGTATGCCGAGAGCATCCGAGACGGAAAGAAGATCGCCTGCAAAGAACTACGTCAAGGAGTCGAGAGATTCTTTCGGGATCTCAAGAATCCAACATATGAGCTCGACCATAAAGCTCCTGAGTTCGTGATAGGTATCATCGAAAAGACTATCTGTCATCAACAAGGAGAAATGATAGACGGTACACCGCTCCGAGGCACTCCCTTCAAGCTGACGAGTTATCATAAATTCATTGTGTACAGCCTCATCGGCTTCCGCACAGCCGAAAACCAGACAGTGCGCTTCCATGAAGCTCTGATCTTTATACCGCGTAAGAATATAAAGACGAGCTTCGCAGGAGCGCTCGCGTGGGCGCTGTCCCTCTGGTATCGTCGAAGTGGCTCGATGTGTTATATCACATCAGCAGCGCTCAAGCAGAGCATGGAGTCATTTGACTTCCTCAACTACAATATCAAGCGCCTAAAGCTCGACGAGAAGAGCGGCGGCTCATTCAAGGTACAAGACAACTCATTCGAGCACAGCATCGAGAACGTATTCGCTGACGGCTCGATGAAAATACAAGCACTCGCGGCGAATCCTGATAAGCAGGACTCGCTCAACTGCAATCTCGCTATAGTAGACGAGATACACGCATTCAAGACTCCGAAGCAGTACAACCTCTTCAAGGAGGCAATGAAAGCATATACGAATAAGCTCCTGATAGGCATCACCACAGCAGGCGACAATGAGCAGAGCTTCCTCGGACGGAGGCTCGCTTACTGCCGCAAAGTGCTAAATGGTACTATCAAGGACGAGCAGCTATTTATATTCATGTGCTGCGCGAACCCTGACGAGAACGGCGATATCGACTACACGAATCCAGAAGTGCATGAAATGGCAAATCCTGGCTACGGTATCAGCATCAGACCTGACGAGATACTACAAGACAGCCTGCAAGCTCAGAACGATCCGCAGCAGCGCAAGGACTTCTATGCTAAGTCCTTGAACGTCTTTACTTCGAGTATCAAGGCATACTTCAACATTGAGGAATTCCGACGCTCTGACAGCAAGTACAACTTCACGGAGCAGGAAGCACTCGGCGCGGTCCGTGATTGGTACGGTGGCTCAGACCTCTCAAAGCTTCACGACCTCACAGCCGCAGCTCTCTTCGGATATAGTCCTTCTCTGGATATATACTTCATACTCCCTCATGCGTTCTTTCCTGCTGCGATGGCAGCACAGAAAGCTGACGAGGACGACATCCCCCTATTCGGCTGGCGTGACGATGGCTGGCTTACGATGAGTAATAATGCTGTCGTCAATCCTGCCGAGGTCGTCAACTGGTACATCGAGAAACGGTCTCAGGGCTTCAACATGAGACAGGTCGGACACGATAGAAAATTCAGCCGAGAATACTTTATCGGAATGAGAGAGGCAGGCTTCAACATCATAGACCAGCCGCAATACTTCTACAAGAAGTCAGAGGGCTTCCGCTTCATAGAGCAGATAGCAAAGCAGGGCAAGCTTTACTACTTCCATGCAGAGCCTTTTGAATACTGCGTGCAGAACGTCTCGGCTATCGAGAAAACCGATGACATGATTCAATATGAAAAAGTACAGCCTACGCATAGAATTGATATCTTCGATGCTGCCGTGTTCGCAGTGGTCAGATATCTGGAGGATTTAGAAAATAACCGCACCGCATCGAGCTGGTGGGGCTGAAAGGACAAAAGTCATGAGTAAGTATACCGACGACCTCATAAAACAGCGAACCGAAGCGGAGCGAGTACCTGTCAAATGCACCTGCGGCAAGCGAATCGCAGACAGGGACAGCAAATATATATACATATACTGCAAGGCGTGCAAACGCACTCATAAATACGAATTGAAAAAATAATCAGAGCCAGAGTCTAAGAGCCAGAGCCAGAATTGAGAGTATATCTCTTTTCTGGCTCTTTTTATATTTTGTGAAAGTTGGTGATAGCTTGTCAAGGGTAATAGTAAAAAAGCATGAAAGTCGGCAGGCTCAGGATGTCGGAGGCGTGGCTATCTGGAACGGCGTCGGCGATATATGCTGCGAGGGATATGTCTCTCTTGACAAATGCCCTGAGATAGTGACAGCTATCAGCAAGATATCGCAGCTCATCTCCATGATAACTATACATCTCATGACGAATACAAAGGACGGCGACGTCCGCATTCAAAACGAGCTGAGCCGCAAGATAGACATCGAGCCGAGTCCTATAATGACTCGCAAGAGCTGGATGGAAGCTATCGTCAACAATCTCCTATTATACGGCAAGGGAAACAGTATAGTCCTGCCGCATACGGAGAACGGCTATCTCGGCAGTCTCGAAGTCATCCCTGCCTATCAGGTATCATTCATGCCTGATATGAATAATCGCAGCTATACGGTATATATCAACGGTCAGAGCTACAGCCCTGACGAGGTCCTCCACTTTGTCTACAATCCAGATAAATACTATCCCTGGAAAGGTACAGGCTTGACGGTATACCTCAAGGACGTGGCAGACAACCTCAAGCAGGCGACAAAAACAACAAATGCATTCATGAAGTCACCGAAGCCCAGTATCATCGTTAAGGTGGATGGCTTCACGCAGCAGTTCGCAAGCCCCGAGGGACGTGCAAGGCTGACAAGCGAGTACATCACGAATACAGAAAGCGGCAAGCCGTGGATACTTCCTGCGAATCAGTTCGCAGTGGACCAGATAAAGCCTCTCAGTATAGCAGACCTCGCAATCGACAGCACTATGAAGCTTGACAAGGCGACAGTCGCAGCTATTCTCCAGATACCGAGATTCATTCTCGGAATTGCAGACTTCAATCAAAAAGAGTGGGAAATGTTCATAAATACGACAATCCGCTCTATAGTCACCGAGCTACAGCAGGAAATGACAAAGAAGCTGATACTATCTCCGAAGATGTATCTCCGCTTCAATTACTGGAGTCTCATGGGCTGGGATCTCAAGACTATCTCCGACGTGCTTCTCGCTGGCTCAGATCGCGGATTCATCTCTGGTAATGAGTACAGAGACCGCATAGGCTTCGAGCCTCGTGAAGGACTCGACGAGCTGAGAATCCTCGAGAATTATCTGCCGTGGAATATGTCAGGCAAGCAGAAAAAGCTCATACAGGACGGTGATGAGTAATGCCGAAGGCTTCCTGTCAATACGAAGGACGCAGCGGCGAGTATATCATGTGCAAGCTCACAGGCGAGCACTGCGGCAATGTTAAATTCTGCCGAGCTGAGAATCGCTGGAAATTATCGGACAATGCAGTCAACTGCACACTTCCGAAGAATTACAAGGAGGACAAAAATGGAAAATAAACTCCAATTCAGAAGCAGCAGCTTCAGCAACTTTGAAACGAGGGAAGATGGAGAGAACCCTGTTATCGAGGGCTATTTCTCCGTATTCAATACAACTTACGATATGGGCTTCGATATGTCCGAGAGCGTAGCTCCTGGAGCATTCACTAAGTCTCTATCGAACGACGTCAGGGCACTGATTAACCATGATACGACCTTAGTGCTCGGAAGAACGTCAGCTCACACTCTTGAACTGCGCGAGGACTCACACGGTCTCTGGGGCAAGATTACTATCAATCCGAAAGATAGTGATGCTATGAACCTGTACGAACGTGTAAAGCGCGGCGACGTGAGTCAGTGTTCTTTCGGCTTCAACATCGTCTCCGAGAATACCGACATTCGCGAGGACGGCAGTGTTCATTGGACTATCACGGAAGCAGACCTGCACGAAGTATCAGTGTGTACATTCCCTGCATATGAGGACACCGCAGTCTCAGCCAGAGCTCACGACCTCGAAGAGATCAAGAAGCGACAGTTTGAGAAGCGACGCTCCGAATTATTATCAAAACTGAAAGGAGTTAATGAATAATGGCTCTAAGATCATTAAAGCTTCGCAAGCAGATTGACCTTGTCAATAAGCAGCTTGAAGAGCTCAGAACGAAGGCAGAAGCCCTCGCAGTCCGTGAGGCTGAGCTGGAGCAGGCTATTGCAGAGGCAGAGACCGACGAGGACTTAAACCTCGCCGAGGAAGAAATCGCAAAGCTCGAAGCAGACAAGGCAGAGAACACAGAGCAGACCGAAGCACTCGAAAAGCAGTGCGAGGATCTCGAGCGTGAACTCTCTGAAATCGAACAGAAAGCAAATACTCCTCCTCCAGCAGCTGAGGGCGGAGAAAACACAAGAGGAAAGGAGCTTCCATCTATGGAATACAGCTACACAACAACACGCGCAAAGGAGCTCTTCGGCTCTATGAGCCTTGAAGCAAGAGCAGCTATGTTCGAGCGCGAAGATGTAAAGGCATTCAATGAGCAGGTAAGAACCTGCATCAAGGAGAAGAGAGCACTCAATGACGTAGGTCTCACTATTCCTACTGTATATCTCGGACTTATCCGCGAGAATATCATCAGATACTCAAAGCTCTACAGACACGTATATGTTCGTCAGCTCAAGGGCGAGGGACGTATGACAATCATGGGCACACTTCCAGAGGCAGTATGGACTGAGATGTGTGCTAACCTTAACGAACTCGATCTCAGCTTCTACAGCGCTGAGGTAGATGGCTACAAGGTAGGCGGATTTATTCCTGTATGCAATGCTACACTCGAGGACAGTGAGCTCGACCTCGCAGCTGAGATTATCACTTCTCTCGGTCAGGCTATCGGTCTCGCACTCGATAAGGCTATCATCTTCGGTACTGGCACAAAGATGCCTCAGGGTATTATCACAAGACTGACTCAGACTTCTGCGCCTGGTAATTATCCTGCAAAGGCTCGTCCGTGGGTAGACCTCCACACAAGCAATGTCAAGGCTCTGAGCGCAGACCTTGAGGGACTCACACTCTATCGTCAGATCATGCTCGACGGCGCAGCTGCTAAGGGCAAGTACAGCAGAGGCGAGAAAGTATGGGTAATGAATGAGGCTACATACACAAAGCTCAAGGCTGCTATGATGTCAGTTAATGCAGCAGGCGCAGTCGTTTCAGCTATCGAGGGCACTCTCCCAGTTATCGGCGGTATCGTAGAGGTACTTGAATTCATGCCTGATAACTACATCGTAGGCGGATTCTTTGACGATTATCTCCTCGCTGAGAGAGCTGGTACAAAGATCAGCCAGAGTGAGCACGTTCGCTTCCTCGAAGATCAGACAGTATTCAAGGGCACTGCAAGATATGACGGTCTCCCTGTTATCGCTGAGGCATTCGTGGCTCTCGGACTCGGTAACACTGCAATCTCTGCCGATGCTGTAACATTCGCAGAGGACAAGGCAAATCCGAACGCAGCAGGCAAGCTCGCTAACCTCGAGATCAGCGGCGTAACACTCACACCTGCATTCGCTACAGCAACAGACACTTATACAGGTGCTACAACTACAGCAAGCGCTACAATCACAGCAACTCCTCAGGATGGCTTCGATGCTGTCTCAATCACTTATAACGACGCATACATCCCGAACGGCGGCACAGTTAAGTGGACAGCTGGAGCAGGCAATGTCGTAGTTGTATCCGTAAAGGATAGCACAACTGGCACTGTATCAAGCTACACAGTAACAGTCACAAAGTCATAAGGAGTGATATACATGGCGGACCTCAATCTTCTTAGTATGCTCAAGACAGACCTGGGCTTCAAGACAACTGGATATGATGACCGCTTGACTCAGCTCCTGACGGTAGCTGAGAAGGAGATCATCAGAGAGGGCGCTGAGACGCTCGACAAGACAGACCTCGACGACGCTCAGCTCATAGTCATGTATGCAGCATGGCTCTGGCGAAAGCGTGACACTCAGGACGGTATGCCGAGAATGGTCCGCTATGCTATCAATAACAGAGTTTTTTCTGAGAAGATGGCTGGTGATAACTCATGAAAAAAGATGTTATCGCGTATCTTATCGGCAAGACAATCACCATGAATCAGCTCAAGCAAGAAAAGGAAGTTGAGACTCGCACAGAGATATTCGCCCAAAAGGAGGATATCTCTCAAAGCGAATTTTACAAAGGCGGCGAGGCAGGTCTCAAGCCTGAATTCCGTCTGAAAACAGCCATAATCGACTATAACGGAGAGCGAGAGGTAGAGCTTGACGGCAAAAAGTACGGCATATACCGCACCTATGAACCAGATCAGGACTACATCGAGCTCTACTGCGAGAGAAAGGGCGGCGTGCAATGACGGACTTCGACGATGCTCTCGAGGGCGTTCTCGACAACTACGCGACAGATCTCCGTGAGGCAATCAATGCCGATACGGAAGCGGCAGCGCAGAGACTGAGAAAGGCTATACAAGCCGATGCACCTGTTAAAACAGGAAAGCAAAAGAAATCGTGGAGAATCGCCAGAGAATACCTCGGAGGAGTGGACCTCAAAACGGTAGTGCATTCAACGGACTATCGGAAAGTACACCTTCTCGAGAACGGACACGTCACCAGAAACGGCGTGACACGAACCAAAGCAGCGTACTATGTAAGCACAAACGCAGACCGAATCTGTCAAGAGTATGAGCAGCAGGTCGCAGAGACTATCAAGGTGGTGAAGTGATATGATACAAAGCACAGAAGAAGCCATACAGCGAATCGAAAGTATACTCGAGCTCCAGAATAAGCTCGCATACGATCATTTTACAACACCGCAGCAGCTCCCCTTCGCTTGCTACACATATGACTTCCATACGGACGGCGCGGACGATTACAAAGGCGTGACATGGATTGACTTCACGCTGGAGCTGTATTCAGATCCGAGAGACATCCCACTCGAGCACAAGATACTCGTAGCATTCGACGATACTGAGCTCAATACGTCGAGTGATTATATAGAGGCGGAGCGGATGTATATTACTACTTTCCGCTTCCGCTTCCCTTATAAGCTCACACATATGAATCCTTGAAAGGAGAGATATTATGTCAGGAATGGCAGGTAAATCCTACGCAGCAGAGAACAAGGACAGACTCAAGACTATCCCTCTCGGCTCAGGTAATGTATATATGATCCCTTATGTAGAGGGCTCATCTATGCCAACAGATGCACAGTTCGAGACAAATGCCAACATGATAGGCAGAACTAAGAACGGAGCAACCTTCAACTATTCACAGACCTTCTATACAGCAGTCAGCGATGACGGCGTTGCTAAGAAGCGCAGACTCAACGAGGAGACAGCTTCCTTCACATGGGGCATCATGACATGGGTGCCTGAGACAATCGAGAAACTCCTCAGAACTGCTACAGCTTCCACAGCATCAGAGGGAGATTATACAATCTCCGTACTCGAGGGCGGCGGAATCGGCAATCAGCAGGCTAAGAAATTCTGGCTTCACTTTGTAGGCGGCGACGACATCGACGGTAAGATCACACTCACAGGACTCGGAGAGAACATCGACGCTCTCGCAGTGGCATTCGCTAACAATAACGAGACAGTCCTCACTCCTAACTTTGAGTTCGATCCATACGACGCAGAAGGACACCTCTACAAGTTCAAGATGGCAAATCAGCCACAGGTAACACCTTCAACAGGCACTCCAGTGCTCACAGCTCTGACTCTCGGCTCACTCACACTCGATCCTACTTTCGACGCAACAGTTAATAACTACACAACCGAGACAACAGACTCCACAAATACTATCACAGCAACAGCAGCAAGCGGCACTGATATCGTTATCACAGTAAACGGCAATAGCCATACAAGCGGCACAGCTGCTACATGGCAGACAGGCGAAAATATCGTTTCAATTCAGCTTACATCAGCAACTGGCATGAACACCTATACAGTCATAGTCACCAAGTCGTAAGACGTAAAGGCGGACGGCTTCAAGAGTCGTCCGCTTTTTTCTAAAAGGAGAACCGATGGAGACGCTCAAGTATTTATTTAACAACGGCAAAACAGTGAAGCTCCCTCCTCCGACGGTGGAAGCTTACTATCACATATATCATGCAGTAGACGACAGTGAAGTCACAGAAGGACTCTGCGACTGGCTCACGAGCGGCGGACCAGAAGCCAGAGCCTACATTGATGCAGTAGACATAATCAAGGCTCGAATCGTCCTCAGTGGATGGCTCAAAGAACTCCGCAAGCGTGAGGAGTACTATCCTCCGCACGTCGAGGGAGACGTCCCTGAGACACGCTATAGCACAGTATATCACGAGCTAAAGCTTGTGAGTGAATATACACACGATAGCTTCTCAGAGCTTAAAAAAATGGACGTCCTGACGTTCTGGAGGCTATACCGTGACGCTATTATCTATAACTGCAATAAGTCAGACGAGGGCAGAGAGTACCTCGAGAGAGCCTTTGCGAACGTCCAGACAAAGCCAGACCGAGCGGCTATAGCTCAAATCATAGCAAGTCAGCAGTAAAAGGAAGTGAGATAAATGGCAAAAACCAAGATAGGCGGCATCACCGTCGAGATAGGCGCTGATACTTCCGATCTATCGAAAAAGCTCAAAGACGTCAACGCTGAATCGAAAAAGACTACGCAGGAGCTCAAAAGCATCGACCAAGCTCTCAAACAAGCTCCGAATTCACTGGAACTCTGGAAGCAGAAGCAGGAAGCGCTCTCAAAAGTAGTCGAGAACAGCAAAAAGAAACTTGAAGCTCTCGTCTCTGAGCAGGAAAATCTCAAAAAGGGACTCGCAGACGGTACAGTCACAGAGGACGCCTACAAAGCCTATCAGCGTGAGATTGAGATCACAAAGGGACAGATAGAATCTGCCGAGAAAGCTCTTGATGACTTCACGAACTCAAACAAAAAGGCAGGCGACTCAGCCGAAAAGACTGGAAAAGAAGTCGCAGACTCTGGCAAAAAGGCAGAGGATAGCTCAGAGGGATATACAGTCTTAAAGAACGTACTCGCTAACCTTGCAGCGGACGGCTTCGAGAAGCTCATGAAGTCCGCAAAGGAAGCATGGGAAGAGATAGACGCAGGCTATGATACTATTATCAGCAAGACAGGAGCTACAGGCGACGCTCTCGCAAGTCTCCAGAAGTCAGCGGACAATGTATTCACGTCGATGCCTGTCGAGATGAACGACGTCGGAGATGCCATCGGTGAGATAAACACCAGATTCAAAGTCACTGACGAAGAGCTCGAGGATATGACTGAGAGCTTCCTCAAGTATTCTCAGATAAATAATACAGCTGTCAGCTCCAGCGTGAAGAACGTCAGCGGAATAATGAAAGCATTCCAAGAGGACACGAAGAACACTGCAAGCGTTCTCGATGCTCTCACTGACGTAGGACAGCGGACAGGCAAAGACCTCAACAGCTTAGAGTCTGAGCTCCTCAGCAACTCGGCGACATTCAAGGAAATGGGCTTCGATATCCGCCAGAGTGCGGAGCTTCTCGGACAGTTCGAGGAGAACGGTATCGAAGCAAGTACAGCTCTTGCAGGATTGAAGAAGGCTCAGCAAAACGCTGCGGCAGATGGCAAGACCATGACGCAGGCACTCGGTGAGACTATCTCAGCGATAAAGAACACCACAGACGAGACCGAAGCTCTCCAGACAGCATCAGACCTCTTCGGCAAGAAGGGCGCAGCTGCTATCACTCAGGCAATACGTGAGCAGAGATTCAGCATTGACGACCTTGTCAGCGGATATGATGGGCTCGGCGACGTAGTAGCGAATACCTTTGAAGCTACGCAGGACGCGCCAGACAAGACAAAGATAGCTCTCAATAACCTAAAGCTCGAACTATCAAGGCTCGGAGAAGTCCTCCTGCCGAAGATTGAGAAGGTAGTTGACAAAGGTGTCAAGAAGCTCCCAGCAATAAAAAGCACTCTCAAGCCTATAGGCGACGGCATCAGAAACTTTGTAACAGCAATGAAGCCAGCTGTCGAGATACTCGGAAACGGCATTAAAAACATTGAAACTGGTGCAAAATGGCTAATTGATAAGATCCCAACACTGAGAAGAGCGGCTCAGGATGCTAAGACACAGGGATATCTCAGTGTACTGACATCCGAATCAAAAGAGCTCTCGGACGGTGTCGAGGAAGATATCAAGAAAATGGACGAGCTGCGCTCAACTGCAAGAGAGCAGACTGAGATTGACCTTGCAAAAACCTACAAGACCGAGACACTCTACAAAGAGCTTCAAGGGCTTGTAGATCAGAACGGCAAAGTCAAAAAAGGCTATGAGGACAGAGTCAACTTTATCATCGGCGAGCTGGAGCAGGCTACAGGCATAGAAATCAATCAGATAGACGGCGTTATACAGGAATATGATAAGCTACAGGCTAAGATAGAAGAGACTATCCAGAAGCAGAGAGCCGAAATATTCCAGAAAAACTATACCGAGATGTATAGCGAGGCTCTATCTCAGAATACTCAGGCGGCAAACAAGCTCGTACAAGCTCAGAATATCCGAGACGAGAGCCAAGCTTATCTGAGTAACCTTAACAGCCAAGTCAAAGCAATGTTTGAACAGGGCGGCAAGATGTACGGCTCAAATATTACTTATGACATGGTAGGCAATGTCAACGCGAGCAATGTAGACCAATTAAAGCAGTGGGGCATACTCTCACAGGAAGAATATGCAAGAGCTCAGAGTGCTCTTATCAACTACACTACAGCATCAGATACACTCGCAAAAGAAAAAGCCGCTATCCAGCAGAATAATAAAATTATCGAGCAATTCGAGAAAGCGGAGCAGGCTCTCGCAAATGGCAATTATTCTTTAGCACAGGGACTCTTTGCAAGCATCGATGAAGCGTCTATCGCTTCCTTTGACGGAGCAAAAGAAAACGCCGACGAGCTTGTCAAATACTACAAGGACCAGATAGACGAAGTCGGAAAGAAGATAAAAGCGGCTACAGATAACAATATCAAGAACGCAGATACAGCAATCAAAGCCGAGATAACAGAACTTGTCACAAAGATGACTAACGACGGGCTCACAGGCGCGGAACTGTTAAAAACTGGCATAATTGAGAAGTTATCGCAGATAGACGGCTTCGACACGACTGCACTCAAAGAGTTTATGGCACAGACAGGCGTGGATCTCGGAGACATCCTCGCAAATCAGACATTCGCAGAGATGAGCAGCGAGCTCAGAGCCGCAGTGACACGACTGCTATACGAGAACAATGATCTCATTAACGAGCATAGTATCAACAGTCAAGCAGATTATGAATATTGGAAGAGTCAGGGATATGCCTTCCATGCCGCAGGCGGCTTCATACCATACGGCAGCGCTGGCATCGTAGCGGAGGCAGGTCCTGAGCTTCTGGAGGTAATGAATGGCGGCGTTCGCGTTACAAATCTCACGCCTTCGGGCATGAATACAGCTGTCGGAGCAGGCGGAGATACTATCATCAACAACTACTACAACAGCGTGCAAGCTACAGTCAGCAGTAGGTATGATGTTTATAAAATGGCTGAGGACTTAGATACAGCCGAAAGAAGAGTCAAGCAAGGAAGGGGCAGATAAATGAGCTATTTTATATTTAACGGCTATGATAGCAGAAACTTAGGTATTATCGTGACAAAGCCCATTATCCGCCCTACATGGGCGCCAGAAATGGAGTATCAGTCGATACCTGGCAGACCTCGACAGCTGCCTAAACAAAAGACATGGTATCCTAACAAGAGCCTAAGCATCGAGGCGGTACTGGCTGACGCAGCTCCTGCAAAGGTCAGAGATGTATACGAGAAACTCAGAGACTACGGCGTTCTGAATATCTCGACAGCCTCGAATGAGTATCTCAATTGCTACGTCGAGTCTCTTGATCCGAAAGGCGTAGCTCTTATGATGGCTGAATTCCCTATCGTATTTACAGTCGAGCCGTTCGCATTCAGTAACACATCAGAGACTCGAAGTATCGGAAATACAGAGATATCATACGAGTATGATGGTACAGTGTTCTGCGATCCGCAGATAGTTATAAAACCAATAGCAACAACTACAACAATAGTATGCAATGGAAAGACGATAGTCGTCACAACTCCTCAGGCAATCGTTGACGCGAGCTATCTGGAGACGTACAGCATCACGCTTGATTGTGAAGGCGAAGTCGCATACTATACGACACCTGACGGCGTCAACATCGCCTGCACTCAATGCACCGCAGGACCATTCCCGAGGATAGACAAAGGCGATAATATCATATCATGCTCGAGTGTGCGCTCGGCGACTATGACTATCCGCAAGCGCTGGTACTAAGAAGGGAGATGATCTTTTGATTACAAGAGAGGCTGGCTCGTGGGCTGACTTAGTAAGCATCTCGAACGAGAGTATATCAAGTCCCTTCTCAGACTTCCTTTGTATAAAGCTTGTAGCTAATATTGACTGTAGCATAGAAATACCAGAGGGAGTCGCAGAAACCTTAGAATTTCACTTCAATACAACGAATCAAAAGCTGATTATAGACGGCGGCACTCTGACTCAGCGGCATATGATACGCAATCTCAGAACGCATTATCAGAACCCTGTGCCGATATTTAAGGCGCAGACATCATATGATAGCGGCGTGCGTATGACAGTCCGAAATATTGACTTTATGCATCTCATTTTAGACGATTACTTGCTATACTGCTTTGGCTCTTATAGTGCTATCGCTAACGACTACGGGCTTGCAGTGTCGAACTGCCGCTTTAAAGGACATCGCTCAAGCAAGATGTTCTATGGATCGCATCAGAATGGATACATTCTGTCAAGCTGTGCCTTTGATATGCCTTCCTCAGATGATATGCTAATCTGCACAGCAGGCTCAAACTTATCCAACAGACCACACAACGCATATTTCTGCCGATTCAAAGAGGCATATGGTGGCTGGGAGATAGACGACAGCGCTCCGTGTACCTCTTTTGGCAATATGCAAGTAAGCGGATGCATAGTCGAGGGAGAGATAGTAGGCGGCGAAGTATTGACACTTACAAACAATTATACATTTGATAGCACTGTTCAGAACGTCATTGATGCAGATTTAAGAACTACAGCAGAAGCAGGCTCTACAATTACCGTGAATGCTCCTAAGGGTATATGGAAGAATGACATTCGCTCAACTGATAGCAGCATCACATCAGCCTATCAGTATATTAACGGCAATCAATCGGCAATTCCCGAAACGCCTGTCGATATGATAAACGCGAGCAAGCTGTACACTGACGGCTTCGATATTACAGTATAAGGTAGGTGATATCGTTGATAAGACAAGTTATCAGTATAGATTCAAGCCTCTTGTCAAGCGGTACAATCACAGAGGCTAACAGATACGTAAGTGATAGCTCCTGCGTGAGAACAGCAGCAAACTCATCTACGACTATCACGCTCGGAAACTGGGCGCTCCTCAGACTCGAGCTTGATATCGAGGCTACAATCAATTCAGAAGTAGTCAGACCGAAAGTAGCTGTATTAGGATACAGCGGACGACTCTCACAGAAGAAAGACGTAGTATCAAATGATAGATGGTTTGCAGGCGATGAAACTATAATATTAACGCCTATAGCTCCTATCACTTCATTCGCATTTGTATTCACCGTGGAGGGCGTTGATAATCTCCCTGTCTCAGCTATTACGAAATGCGATATTATACTATATGCAGAATCATGGGAACTCGAAGAGGACGGCAAGCTTAATAATATTGATATACCAAAGGCGCTCACATACAGCGAAGTAAAAGCCGAGCGTCCTGGACAAATCAACGTCTATGATATAAACGAGCCGCAGGACGGCTTCAATCATAACGGCTTAGCGATCCTTTTACCAACTGAGTGCATATCTGACAAGGAGGAGCTCGGACGCTGGGATTTAACTATCGTGCATCCGATTGACGACTATCAGAAGTGGACGTATATCATAATACAGAACGTCCTCAAAGTGAATGGTCAGCTCTTCCGCATAGATGAGACAGAGATCTATCAGGACGCGGAGCAGGCATACATCACAGCTCACGCTAAGCACATCACATATGATCTCTTTGACAGATTTGTCGATGAAGTCACTGTTGAGAACGTCAGCGGCGGCACGTATATCGGAGAAGTTATCCAGCGCAGTCAGGAGATACTCCCGACACATCAGCCAGAGCCAAATGAGTACACATTCGACGTCACGAGCAATATAACAGGACCAGTCACAACGAAAGTACAAGATCAGACAGTTATCGGAGCTATCTTTGGCGATGATAACAGCCTTGCAACTCGCTATGGCGGACAGCTCTATCGTGACAACTTCCATATGTCAGTAAATACGACTCAAGAAGGAGCTCCGACAGCTCCAGCATTCAAGCTCCGCTTCGGTACAGATCTCACAAAGCTCTCCTACAAGATAGACTGTTCTGAGTGGATAACAGAGCTTATCTGCAAGGACAACTTCGGCGATGTATGGGCTATCTCCTATACTGGATCTACATGGATAATACATCATCAAAAGACGAGAGTAATGCACTTCACATATGATCCTGAGACACCTGACGCAATGGGCTGCCTCATGAGGGACGGCTTCGCGTTCTGGCAGACGGTAAGCACTCCGACAGTCTCAATCGAGGTAAGTATCGCAAACCTTAAAAATGATCCTAAGTACAAGGACTTTGTTGATTTGCAGAATCTCGATGTAGGATATGAAGGAAATGTATATATCGAGCAGTATGGCATCGATGTCAATCTGAAAATAGTATCAATACGCAGGGACGAGCTCACAGGCGAAGCTCTGCAAGTAGTCCTCGGTACTTCGCGCGGCAGCTTCATTCGTTCACCTGTTATGTCTCAGACCATCGTCGCAAATGGTACAGTGCTCGGCAAACAGGAAGCCGAAATGCAAGCGATGAAAGACCAAATGGACGATATGACGCTCAAGCAGATGCGCTTCTGGCGTGGTATGAGCAGCTACAAGTGGGCAGATGCGCAAAACTATACATGGAGGGAGATTCTCAATGGGCACAAGGACAACACACTTTAATTTTAACCTGCCAGCCGATGACGACTATGCAAGCCAGGCACCGTTCAATGATAACTTCACGGAGCTGGATGCTATTTTGTTTGATGTCGTCCCTCAGATGGCAGAGGCTACGATTGACAATACAGCCCTTGCATCATTTTTTGAGGGCACTATGACTGGAGAGCTCGATGCCGAGATAACAGGCAGCAGCGCTCTCGCAGGAGTCGTGAGAGCTTATAAGACAAGCTCGACGGACTCTATCCAGATCGCCGAAGCAATCGACGGCACGAGAGTCACACGTTACTATACCAGCTCGGCATGGTCCAGCTGGGCATAATAAAGGAGGATAAAACTATGAGTGATAACATCAACAACACAAATCCGCCCTCTGAGCCCTTAACCAGAGAGGAAGAGTATCTCTCAGCCATTGCAGGCGTGACATCATCGGACGACATTCCCGAGAAGCCGCTCACAAGAGTTGAAAAGTATCTCAATAAGATTGTCGAGGATGGCGGTGGAAGTGTATACGACAAACTCGAAGCAGGCACAAATATCAACATCGAAGAAACCTCAGACGGCAAAGCGAAAATATCTGCAACTGGCGAAGTATCCTCAGAAGATACATATGCAAGAGAGCAGATAGCAGACCACATAGCTGACAAAGACAATCCGCACGAAGTATCAGCGGCAGATGTGGGACTCGGTAACTGTGATAACACCTCAGACTTAAACAAGCCTATATCAACGGCTACACAAACAGCCCTTAACCTTAAAGCAGATAAGACAGAGCTCCCAGAAGTACCAATTACAATAGTAAAAGTCAATAATGAGCCTCTTGTGCCAGCTTCTGGAGCAGTTAATATTACAGTCCCTACACAAGCAAGTGATGTTCATGCTCTCGCAGACTCAGTGAAGTACGCAGGAGCTTCGACAGCTGGCGGCTCTGCTACATCCGCAGCGAAACTCGACACTGCAAGCGCAGGTTCAGCAACTCAGCCTGTTTACTTCGCTAATGGCATTCCAACAGCAACGAGCTATTCACTTGAAAAAAGCGTCCCATCAAACGCAGTATTTACAGATACAACCTACGAGAGCAAAGCAGCAGCAAGCGGCGGTACGGATGTATCTCTCTGCACAACAGGCGAGAAATACACATGGAATAGCAAGCAGAATGCAATTGACAGCTCACACAAACTCTCAGCAGACCTTGTCGATGATACAAGCACAACAAATAAGTTTGCAACGGCGGCAGAATTGGAGCAAATCCAAACGAATAAAACCAATATTTCATACGTTGCTGATTTAGTTGACAGCGGTGCTAAAAACCATTTAATCAATAAAGCAACAACAACAACATCTGCTTATGGTATAACATACACTGTTAATGCCGATAAGTCCATAACTGTTACTGGCACAAGTAATAACAACTATGCATTCAACGTATCTGGCAGTAGAACATATGCAGACGCTTTACCAATTCCAAAGGGTGAATATATAGTAAAAAAAGGTGTCGTATATACAACCACCACACCGATATATATACAATTCGGTATTATGACAGATAGTAGTGCCGCTATATCATGGAATAATATAGGTGTAAACGATTATACCTTTACGGTTACTAATGACACAACCCGCATAGTCTATGAATTATATATACCCTCTGGAGTATATTCGACTCAATATAACTATACTTTCTATCCTATGATATGTGACAAAGCGGCATTTGAGTTATCAGATAAATATGTTCCATACGTTCCGACAAATCAGGAATTGTATGCGATGATACAAGCATTATAATCCGTTCAAAAGGTAATTTGAAAGAGTTCAGGCAGGGACAGAAATGTCCCTGCCAAATCAAAAAGGAGGATATGCAATGCAGTATTTAATTATGCTCGCTATAGTCACAGGACTGGCGGCGTCGGACTTCATAACAGGAATAATCAAAGGATATACCACAGGAACGCTCTCGAGCACAAAGATGCGCAAGGGCGGCTTAAATAAAATCGGCGAGATAATCGTCATGGCTACAGCCTGCGGACTCGAAATCGGCATAAAAGAGCTGGGAAGATACTACACGGCTGACGAGCTCGGCAAAATAACAGGAACAGTCGCAGCTATCCTCGTATTCGGATATATAGTTATCATGGAGACAATATCAATCCTTGAGAACTATGCCGAAATCAATCCAGATGCGGCAGGCTGGATAACTAAGCTTCTCAAGAGACTCAAAAATGTAAACAACGACGAAAAGGAGGATAAGAAATGAAAAAGGGTATTGATGTATCAGTGCATCAGGGCGTTATAGACTGGGATACAGTCAAAAACGTAGAGAAGATAGACTTCGCAATCCTGCAAGCAGGATATGGCAGGCTCGCTTCTCAGAAAGATAAGCAGTTCGAGCGTAACTATTCAGAGTGTAAGCGACTCGGAATTCCGATAGGTGCATACTGGTACAGCTACGCAGTGACTGTCGAGGACGTAAAGAACGAGGCGGCAGCTTGTATTGAAGTTCTCAAAGGTAAAAAGTTTGAATATCCTATTTACTTTGACATTGAGGAGAATTCTCAGCGCCTCGGCATGGGTAAAGTCACTGAGATGTGCAAAGCGTTCTGTGAAGCTCTCGAAGCCGCAGGATACTGGGTAGGCATATACTCTTATAAATCATTCCTTGAAAACTACATAGACAAGTCAGTCCGTACAAGATATGCAGTATGGCTCGCACACTATGCAAGCTCTACTACATATAAAGAGCCGTATGGCATATGGCAGTATTCAGTCACAGGAACTCAAAACGATATAGTCGGAAAGGGCAAAGTCGCAGGCATAAGCGGCAACTGTGATCTCGACTATGCATATATTGACTATCCAACAGCTATAAAGGCGGCAGGAAAGAACGGCTATACCTTAGAGTCTCCGAAACCAACTGAGCCAGAGAAGCCAAAATGCCCGAAAATAAGTATTGATATCTACGACGGCAAATTCTCAGTATTAGTTGACGATCATCAGTATAGTGGACTTCTCGGAGATTAAAACACGCGCGTGTTTTTATAATCTAAATTAACGCACGAATGCGTTAATTGTCTATTAGCATGTTATAAGCAAGTTAATAAAAGCCGATATATAGGCAATCTCCAAAAGCCAAAAGCTAACGCATCAAATTAAATTAGATTAAGAAAAGCCCTTCCTTGATTATTGGAGGGGCTTTTTTGTTGAAAATCTCTTATCTATCATTAATGTACTTACGAATTAGCTCATTAATGATGTAAATGATAGTTATAAAAGCTCGATATCAAGTTCAAAAGGGACATTCTGCCATTTTCCGCGGACAGTCGTCTCTCGGCGGTATGTTATATCCTTGATAACAACTCGGAGCAGGCGATTCTTATCAGCTACGCTCACGCTATCATCTTCCAGAGCTTGTATAGCGTCCATGAGAGCGATATATCTCTGCTTATAGTCTACATCTACACTCTCAAGCTCTTTAGCTTCTGCGATAGCCTCTTGAAGCTCTGAGCGACGCTGCGATAACGCAGCATTACGCTTGACGAATACCTCGGAGCTGTATATGCCTTTTTCGAGGAACTCATATAAGCGCTCCTGCTGAGTCTCCAGAGCATTAAGCTCTTTGACGAGAGCGGCAGTAACTGCCTTTTGCGCTTCGCTTGACTTCTGCGGAGATCCTATCAGATCTCGGACATCTTCTGCAAGCTCTCTGAGGGCTCGGAGTACCTCTTCGACGACTTCTGCATATATCGCAGAGCGATTATTACAATACTTCATATTAGTGCAGAGTATACGGTCCTCACACTTTCGCTCAGGGCGGTATATCATGGCTCTGCCGCATGAACAGTGCATGATACCAGCGAAAGCATTATTGAGCTTCATTTTCGGCTTAGTCTTAGGAAGCTGTCCGAAGCGCTGCTGAGCTTCCTTGAATATATCCTCGGAGATAATAGGCTCATGCTTACCGTCTACGAGTATCCAGTCCTCGGCGGCGGCGTGAGGTCGAGAGGAGACGAGCACTCCGTCCTCATAGCGCTTGACGTGTTTACGGAAATTCCATCGTATTTTACCGATATAAATTGGATTTTTGAGCATATCGCGGATACTTGCAGAGCTCCAGCGCTCTGACTTTCGCGGCTTGATATGCAGAGCATCGAGCCTTTGAGCAATAGTCGTCGTCCCGAGTCCGTCCTTAGTCCAGAGCTCAAATATCAGGCGGACAGTATCAGACTCTGAATTCGGAGCGAGAGAGAACGTCCTGCCGTCCTTAACTTTATCATAGCCATAAGGAGAGCCAGAGCCGATATAATTACCAGCCTGCACAGAAGCTATCCTGCCGCGCATCATTATCTCTTTGACGTATTCGAGATAGTCATTGCCGCGCATGAGCTCCATCTCCATGAATTTACGGTCGTATTTATCGCCGAGGTCGTAAGTCTTAGGCGGCGTGACTATCAGAGTATCAGTATAGCGAAAAGCTCTGATAATAGTACCACAGTCGGAGAGGTCTCCTCTGGAAAGTCTCTGCGGATCTACGACGAGCACTCCATCGATGCTCTCATTCTGGATACGCTCCAAGAGCCGAAGCATCTGAGGTCTATCCTGTATAGTCTCTCCCGAGACAACTTCACGATATATTCTATCCTCGGGAATAGCTCCGCCCAGCTTAGCGGCGGCGTAGTCCTGCAATATTTTATAGTGCTTAGCAAGTACCTCTTCGACGGTCTCATGTTCTCCGTCAGCTCTGGACTTGCGCAAATACATCAAAAACAAAAAGCATACTCCTCTTCTAAAAAATAGCCATATTTGAAAATCAACAGTTAATAAATAACTGTACACATTGAAAAACCTATTGTATAATCGCAATTACGGATAATAAACTGTTGAGAAAAAACAGGGCAGAATAAACAAATTCAACAAAGCCCCTACACGGAGCAGGGGCAGAGACTTGACAAACAAAAAGAGCAATGCTATAATACAGACATATATTGTTGTTGTTTTGTATAAAGCAAAACTCCGAAGATAGCCTTTGCGGTAGAATGAGGACCGCAGAGGCTATTTTTGATTAATAGTCACAAGATAGCTCTCAAGAATTAAATCCGAGTTATCTTTAAAATCAGCAGGGCTTTTCAGTTTAACTTTCCAATGTAGCAAGGACTTTTTTACTCCATCGAAGCGAGAGTCATTTCTTAAAGGCTCTGATAATATTGCACCATGAACTGAAAACCACACAGAACGCTCCGAAACTTTAATACGGCAGAAATCTGTATTAGGTGGAGCGATAACAGATAAATAATTCTCACTCCTGCGGCAAAAGCGCAGAGAATCAAAGTCAGCTCCATTTTCGATAAAATATGCTTTAACATATTTTAGAGCCTCTTTTTCAAACTCTGTTAATTCGGCATCAGTATTATAATTATCAAATTGAGTCTTTATGCCTAAAGGTGATATTTCTACTCCGTTCATAAAATTACTCCTTTCACAAAAATAAAATTCGACAATATACTCTATTGAATTTAAAAATACGATTTGCTATACTTTTTTTATAAAAAGCGAGAATATCGCTTTGTTATCGTTAATATCATAGAATATTGACGAAATATAATAATAAGGGTGTATGAAGCATGACAAGAGAAGAAAGAACAGAAAGAATCATTAAGATTTTAGAGGAATTCGGAATCATTCCTCCAGCAGACCGTCCAGATATCCCTCCAACTTATCAAACTGAGAATCAGAAAGAGCATTAATACGATCTATCACGGCGCTCCGATCTTGAATGATTGGAGTGCTTTTTCTTTCCATCGGTACATCATCATATCCCATGAGCCAAGCTTCATTTATATTTAGTGCATTAGCTAATAAAAAAGTGCGTTCTTGTTTAGGCTCAAATGCGCCTGAGACATACTGACTCATAGCAGACTTAGGAATACCAGTCTTTTCACAAATATCAGTTTGGCTCATTTTCCTTAACTGCATAGCTTGCTTTAATCGTTTACAGAATTTATCCAAAATAGCTCACTCCTTTCGAGAATCTATAAACATAATAGCATATAAAACGCTAAAAATCAAGTGAAACTAAAAAAAGTTTAGAAAAACTTAAAAAAACATCTTGACAAGTATAAATTTGCGTGATATACTGAGTTTAGAAATTCTGAACGAAAGGACGGTGATAGAGTGTCGTTTCAGTATAATAAGCTTAGAGGGCGTATAAAAGAAATATGCACAACTAACGAGGAATTCGCAAAGCGCATGGAGTTTTCAGCTGCAACATTATCCGCAAAACTCAATAATAAATCGCAATGGACTCAGCCCGAGATATACAAAGCAGCGTCTATACTCTTAATTGAACCAATAGATATATCATCTTATTTTTTTACGCCGTCAGTTTAGGAAAACTAAACTAAAACAATTCAGAAGAGGTGATACCATGAGAAACAATATCAGGAACTGGACAGAGACAGAGACGGAGAGCGAGCGCAAGGTAGAGTATGAGACAAGCCGCGCACGAATAACCGTACATATTCCGAAGCGCACACCTGCACAAAAGGAGCAATACGAGAAGAGAGTCAAGGCAGCTCTGAGGCAGTTTTATCACAGTGTCACCGCGCAGGGCATAGACTGGGATACAGTCACAGCCAGAAAGGAATAATACCGAAATGGGAAGGAAAAAGAATACCGAGACAGAAATAATCACTCCAGTGGAGAAGATAGAGACTGTCGAGGAGCAGGACGTCATCGGGCAGGCATGGGCTGAATGTATGAAAGATATGCCCGAGTATACATCAACGTCTGATTTTATGGAGATAGCGCCTGATATGGTTAAGAGGTTACAAAGCAAGAGACAGGAACTACGCAAAAAGCAAATGCAGGCTGATAATATGACAAAGCAAATATTTGAACATTTGACAGCTGCTTATGAATTATCGCAGGAGGTAGAGAAAATATGATGACTGACGACGAGATGTACGACGAGAAGAAAGCATTTATACAGGAAAAGCTCCTGCCGCTTGCGCAGGCGATAGACTCACATATCATCGACATGACATATCATTTGCTTGTGCGGTCTCCGTATGATCTGGAATACGTTACCATAATCTGGGATAATGCTGACGATCAGCGAGTATATGTGACAGGCGACAGCCTCCTCGCTATCTCAAAAGATGTATTAGGTAAGCTGAGATGAAACTGAAAATAAGAGACGTTGCATTCGAGAGCAATCCTGCCGAAGGGACTGCAAAAATAATAACTGGACACGATGACAGCCAGAAAATAACAAAATATGGGAATGCCGTCGAAGCATGGAACGTCTATACAGCACTGGCGCTCCGTCCCTTTGAGCAGAAGCTGAGAGCCGAGCTCGAAGAGAATGGCTTCAATAGGTGGACAGGCATCAAGGGCGATACTCCTACAGAGACCGAGCTGAAACTCATGGACGATAATCAAGCGATAAGAAGGGCGGCATACTATGACATTTAAAGAAGCGAAAGAAGCTTTTCTCTGTCGCCTGCCAGTAAGCTACAAGGGCAGCTATTATCAGGAGATAATCCGCATAAGCTTCCAGCATGGGAATGACGGCGCAGTAATGGAGACCGCTGCTATATTAGATAAAAACAGTAGGACAGAAGTAGTTATACCGATAAAGGAGATAGAAAAATGGACATCATCAGAATAATGATGTATACGCTCATAGCCTTAGCTATTCTCGCTATGCTCTTAGTCCCTATCGAGCTGAGCTGGGACTACATCGAGAAGCGAAAGCAGTACAAGGCAGAGCATAAGGATATTGAGCTCAATATAAGAGTATGGGAAAGCATAGCTCTGAGCTGCGATCCTGTCAAGGACGCCTACGACAAAGGCTATGCAATTGCAAGGCTTGTGATATATCATCATGAGCTCGAGGAGCTGGAAAAGAGGCTTATACATGAGTGAAGAATACAGGAGCAGGGTATATACTGATAGACCGCCCTATGCGGACTTTGAAGCTCCAGAGAAATTTGAGGCTATCAAAAGCATAATAGCCAAGAGACTTATAGAGCATCCGAATGCTATATGTTCATATAGCGGCGGCGCTGACAGTGATATCATGATAGATTTAATAGAGCAGACAAGGCGATTATTTGACTTGCCGCCTATAAAGTACGTATTTTTCAATACTGGGCTCGAAATGAAAGCGACTAAGGACCATGTAAAGGCTACAGCTGAAAAGTACGGAGTCGATATTGAGACTGTGAGACCTAAAATCAGTATTGTACAAGCTGCGCGGAAGTACGGCATTCCTTTTGTATCTAAGATTATGTCAGGCGGCTTCGAGGAATGGCAGAAAAAGGGAGTCCCTCTTTCAATAGCTGACGAATATAACGAAGCAGAGGATAAGCAGGCGAAGCGGCAAGAACTCAGAGAGCGCTATCCGAACTGCGAATCTTTGATAAACTTTCTATGCTGTTGTAATAAGGACGGAGATCCTCGTCCTAACATTCAGCTTGTTATCAATTCGAGCTTGTATATGTTGGATTTTATCAAGGAATATCCGCCTGATTTTAAAGTATCTGCAAAGTGCTGCGACTACTGCAAGAAGCAGCCAGCTCATAACATACAAAAAGGCTATGAGATGATAATAACAGGAGAACGCAGAGACGAGGGCGGCATGAGGTCCGTACCGAGGAAGGACTGCACTACAATGTGCTTTACAGAGACAAGCAGCGGACAGTATAGATTAAGACCTCTATACTACGTCAAGGATGACGACAAGGCATGGTATAAAGAGCACTATAATATTAAATATTCAGATGCTTATGAGGTCTACGGACTGACAAGAACTGGATGCTGCGGATGTCCTATCTCATATAAAGCTATCGAGGACCTTGAGAAAATAAAGCCATTTGAGCCGAATGTCGTCAAGGCGGCATGGAATATCTTTGGAGCAAGCTATGAATACCGAGTAAAATACAATGAATACAAAAAAGCTCGAATGCAGAAGGAAAAAGAGCTTAAATGGTTTATTGACGGTCAAATGACATTTTAAAGCCGAAAAGAGGAAAATAATGAGTAAATACAGAGATTTTATTGAATCGAAGCTGACGAGCATACAGGAGAGCGGATTCGAGAGCGATAAATCAACATATAACAAGAATCTCTTTGAGTGGCAGAGAGATATAGTACACTGGGCGCTGAGAAAAGGCAGAGCCTGCCTTTTTGAGGACTGCGGACTCGGTAAGACTTTACAGCAGTTATCCTTCGCAGAGGAAGTATGCAAGCATACAGGCGGAAATGTGCTGATATTAGCTCCGCTCGCAGTAGCATCGCAGACAAAGGCAGAGGGCGTTAAGTTTGGCATCGAGGTTAATATCTGCCGTAAGCAGTCCGACGTTAAGCAGGGCATAAATATCACTAACTATGAGATGATAGAGCATTTTGAGCCAGAGACATTTGAGGGCATTATCCTCGATGAAAGCTCCATACTCAAAAACTCGACAGGCGCAACTAAAACAGCGTTGACGGAGATGTTCAAAAATACTCCGTATAAGCTGTGCTGTACTGCGACACCTGCGCCGAATGACTTCATGGAAATAGGAAATCACGCTGAATTCTTAGGAATAATGACTCAGACCGAGATGCTTGCGACGTATTTTGTACATGACGGTAAAAATACATCGAAATGGCGTCTCAAAGGTCATGCAAAGTCAAAGTTTTTCGAGTGGATAGCTTCATGGGCTTGCTGCATGACTTCTCCCTCAGATCTCGGCTATGAAGCAGGCGGATATGATTTACCGCCTTTAAATATTTATGAGGTACAGGTCGAGAGCGGTGACAGAGAGACAGACGACGGACAGATGATGTTTTTTGCTGAGACAGCTGAGAGCCTGTCCGAGCGTAGAGAGGCAAGGAAAGAGAGCCTTGAGCGCAGAGTAGCAAAGTCAAAGGAAATTGCCGAAGGAGCAGGCGGACAAGCCCTCATATGGTGTGATTACAACGCGGAGCAGGACGAGTTAGAAAGGAAACTCGGAGATAAGTGTTTCTCGATTCGCGGTGATACTCCGCCTGAGCTTAAAGTTGAATACAATAACAGGTGGAAAGCAGGAGAAAGACCGATACTCATAACAAAGCCGAAGTGCTTCGGATTTGGAGTCAATTGGCAGCATTGCAGAAGAATGATATTCTGCGGACTGTCGGACAGCTTCGAGAGCTATTATCAGGCAGTGCGTAGATGCTGGAGATTTGGACAGCAGAAGCCAGTTGACGTATATATCATCACTTCTGAGGCTGAGATAGCTGTCAAACAGAATATCGAGCGAAAGCAGGCTGAGGCTCAGCAAATGACTGCGGAGCTGGTAAAATACACTAAGGATATCTTATCAAGCGAAATCAAAGGAACTATAAGGATATCAGAGAAGTACATAGCTATTGAGACTATGATAATTCCCGAATGGTTAAGGAGCGAAGTATCATGAACGTGAAAAATCAGTACATAGATGATAAAATGGCACTGTATCATGGAGACAGTTGCGAGGTATTAACTGAGATACCTTCCGACAGTATCCACTTTGAGATATATTCTCCGCCTTTTGCGTCACTGTATACCTATAGCAATAGTGAGCGTGACTTAGGAAACAGTAAAAACAAGCATGAATTCTACGAGCACTTTGAGTTCATAGTTAATGAGCTCTATCGAGTGCTTATGCCAGGGCGATTGATGGCAGTCCACTGCATGAACCTGCCTACGTCGAAAAGTAGAGACGGATTTATCGGAATTGACGACTTTCGAGGAGACCTGATAAGGCTCTATGAAAAGGCAGGATTCATATATCATTCAGAGGTATGCATCTGGAAAGATCCTGTAATAGCAATGCAGAGAACTAAGGCGCTCGGCTTGTTACATAAGCAAATTAAAAAGGACAGCTCAATGTGCAGGCAGGGTATACCTGACTATCTCGTAGTAATGCGTAAGCCAGGAGACAATCCAGAGCCAGTGACTCATACAAATGAGAGCTTCCCTGTCGAGATATGGCAGAAATACGCAAGCCCGATATGGACTGATATCAATCCTTCGGACACTCTGCAATATAGGAGCGCAAGAGATAACGAGGACGAGAAGCATATATGCCCTTTGCAACTGACTGTTATACGCAGAGCTTTAAATCTCTGGACAAATCCTAATGACGTTGTATTAACTCCGTTTATGGGAATCGGCTCGGAGGTAGTAACTGCACTTGAGAACGGACGCAGAGCTGTAGGCGTAGAGCTCAAGGACAGCTATTATAAGCAGGCTGAGAAGAACGCGAGAGCGGTCACAGTTAATGAGCAGTTATCCTTATGGTGAGGAGGTAACTCATGAAAGTTAGAGACTGTAAGAAATGCCGCGCTGATATCTTTAAGGCTGCGAAAGATGAATATCTCAATCATGAATTCGATATCTTTGAGGATAGTGCTCGAAGCTTAGCGATATATGCTGTATGTGGAGTATTAACTGCAATGATACGCAAGGGCAGGACTCCAAAATATATCACAGAGCTTTATGATGATATGGTAAATGTATTTAATACAGATAGTTTTTTCGGAAAGACCGTGACTATGACCGATATCATGAACGCACTCTCTAAGGACTACGGCATCGACTGGGAAAGGATACAGCCGAAGCTCGAGACAAGAGAAGAATTCCTTTATTCGATGAGGGGCAAATGATGAATAACAGAGAAAGACTCGGGAAGCTTCCACTTGTGGAGCTCCTCACGATGATATCAGACCGCACTCATGAATGTATGTATAAGATACTATCAGGCATTGACGGAGAGCAAAAGCGCTCTCGCTGCCATAAAATGCAGAACTGTCAAGACTGCCTATCAGCATATCTCAATGAAGGAGGAGAAAAGAAAATGTATATCAACGGCAAATGGTACACTGAGCCAGAAGCTCAAGCGTATATCACAGCAATGGAAACTGAAAAAGAAAAACAGAAAGAAGAACTCGAAAGAGCCAAAGCTCTGATAGCTCAGATCAGAAACTTTTATAAGCGGACACTGAGCTGGGAGATGTACGAAGAAGATGCACTCCAGCTCATTGGAGAGGCAGAAGGTGAAGAAAAATGATTAAAGCTGTATTATTTTTCGCTGCTGACGGCTTAGCTTGCTATATATTAGGATATTTTGTAGGACGCTGGACCTCGGAGCAGGCTATAAGTAGAAATCGCTCAGAAATGGGACTCGATATCGAGACAGAGGAGGGAAACAATGAAAACACAAGCGGAGATACTCAAGATTGAGAGGCTAAAAGTAATATCCACAGGCATCGACGGCGGCGTCGGAGAGATATACTTTCCTGCGCAGCGTGAGCCTATGGCAGTAGTATGGAGCTTCGGAGGAGGCTGGGAGCACGTATCAGTAAGCTATAGGAGAAGAGTGCCAACATGGGCGGAAATGTGCAAAGTAAAGGATATGTTCTGGAACGATGAAGAGACCGTCGTCCAGTATCATCCAAAAAAGAGCGAATACAAAAACCTCTGCGAGACTTGCTTACATTTATGGCGTAAAGAAGATACCGACTTCGAGCTGCCGCCTAAGATATTTGTATAATTGCAACCAATAACAACCAATATATAATACCGAAAATATACCGAATAATACCGAAAAGAGGCTGAATATTATGAGAAGTAAAAGAATTGTACTGCACGATGAAGAGAAATTATCAAAAATCAATCCTGAGACTGCACAGATAATGCAAAGATACAAGATTGATATGAGCATGAGAAATCTATCACCGAGAACACAAAAGCACTACATATATGACCTTGAGCAGTGGTTTGTATACATTTACGACAAACAGCAAAACAGAAGCGTCAAGGACCTGATAGACGATGATATCACCGAGTTTATATACTTCTGCATGAACGAGGGCAATAATAGCGAACGCATAAAGCTGAGACTTGCGACAATATCTGCCTTTTATCGTTTCATGCGAAAGAAGAAGCTCATCAGAGAGAATCCGACAGAATTCATAGACCGCCCGAAAAAGGGACTAAGAATAACTACTCAGACATATCTCACAGCGGAGCAGGTCGCAATGATGCGCGAGAAGCTTATCGGCTCGGATGACTTGCAGCTCAGAGTTTATGCGATGATATCACTGTCTACTATGGCAAGAGTAACGGCGATAGCAAGTATCAAATGGGATCAGATCGATCTCGAAGCTAAAATTATCAAGGGCGTACTTGAAAAGGAAGGCAAGATAGTAGACTTGTACTTCTCCGACGAGGTAAAGTATCTACTGATACAGCTCAAGCTCCAGAGAGAGAGCAAAGGCAGGGACGATCACGGCTGGCTCTTCTACTCAGGCAGAAATATAGACAAGCCTATCAATCAGGGAACGCTCCGAGAATGGTGCAGAAAAATAGGCGCGATGATAGGAGTACCGACACTACATCCGCATGACTTCCGACACTCAGGAGCTACACTTCTCAAAAATGCTGGTATGGCTCTCGAAGATGTGAGCACTTTACTCAATCACGAGAGCACAGCTACGACTAAGAAATACTATATTAAAGAAGATACTGCAAGGCTGAGCAGTATAAAGAGGACGTATAATATATGATTGAAAGCAAACCCTTGAAGCGCTGCCGCTGCGGTGAGAAAGTCGAGCGGCATAAAGATACTAACGGTAAATACTTTGTATATTGTAGCAACTGTCACCTTGCATTCGGAATTAAGCTCGAGACTTGTCAGATGTACTTTCCTGGAACTGGAGACGCGATCTTCGACACAGCGGAGCAGGCGAGGCTTGCGTGGAACGAATGGGCGGAGCTCGGCGAAACCGAATAAAAGACGAATTTGAATGATTCGGAAAGGAGAAAAAATGAAAATTAAACACATAGGAATGTTCATTTTGGGCGTTATAGATATTCTGCTCGCTATAATTATTGTGGTATTGGTAAACTTTTAGCAGCAGGCATATGTTTAATTTGTGGTGTTAATATGGTTATTAATAGTATTGAAACAAAGAACGAAAGGCTAAGAAGAAAAGCCGAGTTAAAAGAAATGGCTAAATTATACGGTTGGGATAAGGAGGGCTGAAAATGGCTGATAGGTGGATAAGCGTTAAAGACCGATTGCCCGAACCTAAGAAAGAAGTGTTAGTTTGGTATAGGTATACATGGGGTGCTGGGTTTACGTCGTATAGGTTTGGAGTTAGTAAGTGGTATTCTAATATAAAGCGATGGTATGAAGGTTGTCTGCCAAAAGATTTTGAAGTATTATACTGGCAACCTTTACCAGAACCACCAAAGGACGGTGAGCAGAATGACGATTGATGAAGCTATAAAGTATTGCATTGAAGTGGCAGGAGAACAAAGCCGACTATATTCCTTATGTCCTTGTCCCTGTGACGGAACAGACAATTGTATGTCATTGAAAAACGGCAAAGATATGGGCTGTACAAAATGCGCCGCATACCACAGAGAGCTTGCAGAGTGGTTGACGGAGCTGAAAGAGCTAAAAGCCGCAGACGTACAGCCTGTGAAACATGGACGGTGGATAGGCAATGAAGTAATACAGTGCAGTAATTGCAATTTTACCATGAATGGTAATGCTTATGGTAAGTTAGTGTACAAATACTTCAAATATTGCCCCAACTGCGGCGAAAGAATGGACGGTGAGCAGAATGAATGAGTATATAGCACATATCCGTGTTAATGGCAAAAAGTATGACGATATACTGATATACGAAGAAACAGATGAAGAAGCTATTGAAGATGTTAAACGAAAAATGGAAATTATGTATAATATAAAAACATTTACGTTACAACTGACTAAACAAATTACTAAACATGAATTGGTTTATTCGGATATTATAACACCGTGAATGATTAAAACGTGTCTTTGATTACGTTCAGAAAGGAGTGAGAAGATGAAGAGCTGTGCTGTATGTAACGGCAGGAAGATAAACTTTCGGCATGATAGGGATACTCTTAAAATAATAGTAGAGTGTAGCAAATGCGGACAAGTCCTGCGAACTCCATATATCACTTTGGACTCAGCTCGGGGCGCATGGAATACTAAGCAAGCAGAACTTGAAAGAACAATAAAAGGTAAGGAAGCAGCTGCCAGCTGAGCAGCTGCCCTATACTATTATAATAGTATAAAGAGATTGAAAAAAGCAAGAGCCTGACGCTGGCTTTGACGGGCTTGTAATACTTATTAAGTTTACGACCACAAAAATACTAAGGGAGATTTGAGATATGAGAAGCTGGTACAGAGAGACTCGCTTCGAGTGTGGAGACTACATGGATGTTAATATCTATCCAGTGTATACAAAAAATCCATACAAGCGAAAGAAGGCTAAACCAACATCAGAGACTCAGCAGAGAATCAATGATAAGAATGCGGAGCAGAATCTTATCAGGATAGCAAATGCGAACTTCACAGAGGAAGATATGAAAGTCGAGCTCACATACAGGAAGGAAACCAGACCTCAGACCTATGAAGAATCACAGAGAGAGCTTGCAAACTTCCTGCGGAGGGTGAAGAGAGCGAGAGAGAAAAAAGGACTGCCCGAGCTAAAGTTTATCGGAGTGACAGAGACAGGAAAAGAGCAGCTCAATCCACATCATCACTTAATCATGAGCGGTGGCATGGATCAGAACGAGATATCAGAGCTCTGGGGCAGAGGATACACTCGGACGGCAGGACTCATATTCGACGAGAACGGAATAGCTACACTCATCGGATATATGCTCAAGCAGCTGAGAGAGTTCACAGGAAAGAAAAAATATACTCGTTCTCGGAATCTCGTCATACCACAGGCAAAGCAGAGAGATAATCGTCTCTCGAAAAAGCAAGTCAAGGAGCTGGCAAAGGATACCGAGTGCAGAGCTGAGTATGAGAAGCTCTATGAGGGATATAATCTCTCGCAGGCGAAAGTCGTATACAATGAATCCAATGGCGGAGTATACATATACGCACGATACTACAAGCAGGAGGCAGCATGGTGCAAACCAAAGAAGAAATTGAACAGATCGCACTCTTTAGGTGGGCAGAGTACGCTCAAGCGCAATATGAGGAACTAAAGCTCATGTATCATGTCCCGAATGAGGGAAAGAGGAGCGCTATCACAGGAGCACGCATGAAGCAGGCAGGACTCAAAGCTGGAGTGCCTGACGTATGCCTTCCGACAGCTCACGGCGGATACATTGGACTCTACATCGAAATGAAAGTAAAACCGAATAAGCCTACTGAGAATCAAAAGCAATGGCTGCGAAGCCTGCGCGGAGCAGGACACTTCACAGCGATATGCTATTCATGGGAAGAAGCGAAAGAACTCATCGAGGAATACTTATCGCTGCCAATGACAATACCGAAAGGAGAAAACAAAGAATCATGACCGAAAAAACCGAGACTTGCTATTTTCTGATACCGCAATCGAACAGATGCGGAATACTGGACGAGGAATGCACTGGCACTCGCTCAGAAAGAATATGCTCATTCCGAAAAAGCACAAAAGAGTATTTTGAGGCTCGAAATAAAGCAGTCGAGCTAAATAAAAAGCGTGGGAACTGTGCAAAGTGCAAATATAAGCCATTCCCATGTGAGCCGATTAAGTTTGGAGGTGATACGGAATGAGCAATGTAAAAGGGATAACTGTTGAAGAGTATCTCATGCAAGTGAGAAACATCGACCTGCGTATATCATCGCTTGAGAGTGAGCGAACGGCTGCGAGAAGGGAACGCGATACAGAATACGCGGAGAAACTGCGCGGAATTATCGACGATGATCTCAAAAGATACAAAGAGTTAAAGCTCCGAATACGTGAAGAGATATTACATCTTCCAGACAGTAGGCTCAGCACGCTCCTCATGGAATACTATATCCGAGGAAATACGTGGGAAATGGTCGCAGCGGCAATCAACATCAGCGATGCAAAATGGGTGAGAACAAGACTACATGAAAAAGCCTTGAAGCTCTTTGTTGCAACTTATCCGAAATATTTTATATAATCACCTTTTTTCCCCCTTGAAAACATATACCGAAAGTATTAATATAAAACTAAGAAGGCAGGCGTAATAGCTCGGGCTTGCTTGAGCGTATCCTTCCGCGCAGCTCCTATCGGTATGCGGAACTGCGCGTGCTTACGCCTGACTTCGGAGAATCAAGTCTCTTTCGGTATGATTTGCGGCAGCTTCAGCAACTGCCGCGCTCTACGCGTTCAAAGACGATGAGAGTGCAAGTCTCTCAGAACGCACCAAGTGCAGGCAACTGCACAGCACGGAATCAACATCCATACGCCTCGAATAAACCCTCGAGGCTTCCGCGATAGTTAAATCATGAATGATTTTTATAATAGCACAGCATGGAAGTCAAAGCGTGCGGCAATTCTGAGCCGTGACGGATATATGTGCAGAGAGTGCAGGCGGTACGGTAGACAGCGCGAGGCGACTACTGTACATCATATCAAGCACTATGACGAATATCCAGAACTCGGGCTCGATAGTGATAACTTAGTTAGCCTTTGCGAAGCTTGTCACAACAAAATGCATCCAGAAAAGGCAAATAAAAGCAACAAATCAAGGGGAAATCACCGATATTTTTAAACCTCGATTTTGTAAAATTTTGAAAAATTCCCTTGCCCCCCTCTTATTTTAAATGGGTATCGTCTGAGACGAAAA
>Ga0310696_10001553_pt1 | contig 33011 bp, 39 predicted proteins | sample AusTroGonzalo_MG_4_FD_203885 | JGI IMG/M metagenome (GOLD analysis project Ga0310696, IMG submission 203885) | Bovine rumen microbial communities from tropical cattle in Woodstock, Queensland, Australia - Gonzalo_02 (v2) (version 2) | ecosystem: Host-associated > Mammals > Digestive system >... | reverse complement strand
GGATTGGAGTTATCAGTCAACAGTTTACAGTTACAACCATCAGATTAATGACAATTGGGCTACAAATATGTTACGCTTCACTACCAACTTGGTATCTGGTGCTTTAAAGACCACAACTCAATCAGCAACGGCCAACACTTGTGGTGAGTATGCCCTATATTACTTGAATCGTTATGGAGGTTGGGATAGTTTTCTATTTACTGGTAAATGTACCAGAAAAGACACTATCAGTGGTCAGACGCTTACACAGGAATATGACAATAATAATTCTCTTGCTTTTGGTCTTACTAACTATTTCAGTCAGATTACTCCAAAGTGGGAATTGAATACAGGTTGGCTTAGTGACGAGCAATCATCATCATTTGCTTTCAACGTAGTTCCATCCCCTATGGTTTTTCTTCACAATTTGGCTGAAAACGATATATTTCCTGTTGTTATTACCAATACTGAGGTAGAATACAAGCAGAAGACAAGACAGAATAGAAGAATCAATTATGTGCTTAATGTAACTAAATCACAAGACCAAAGAATCAATATCTAATGTATCAACTTTATATAAACAATCAAGAGGTTAATCTTACAGGGCAAACTGATATTAATTTTAACTATCAGCAGTCAGACCTACAAAATCCGACAATCATCAAGTCCAGTTTCAGTAAGACCGTGACCGTGCCTGGTAATACCCATAACAGCAATATCTTTTGCAAAATTTTTGATTTGCAAATGGTGAATTCCCAAGCAACGGGTTATTTCAATCCTGCAAAGAAAGCAAATTTCAAGTTGTTTAAGGATGGTATTTTATTGGAGAGTGGTTATGCAAAATTGGATAATATCAACAAGAATAACGGCCTTATCTTCTTCAATCTAACGCTTTATGGTGGGTTGGGTGATTTGTTCTATAATCTCTCATACAACGATAATGGGGATAAACTTACCCTTGCTGATATGTTTGATTCTGACCTTGACTTCACAATCAACAGACAGACGGTAAATAGTGCTTGAACACAACTACATAGTTTAACAGGAACAAGCAAGTGGAACACGATTAACTTTGCTCCTACCTATAATGGTGTACCAGATAACTTCGATGCTGATAAGGTTCTTATCAATCTAACAGGAACCACATTCGACACTACTTTGGTAGATGAATCAGATACTGCTGTTACCTACACACCAAGATATGGTTATGCTATGGGTGAGTTGGGTAACGATATGACTGCGCTTGAAATGCGAGATTTGCGTAGTTGGTTACAGACACCAGTATTGAGGGTTAAATCGCTTATTGCTGCTTGTAGTGACAGTTCAAAGAATGGTGGGTGGACTGTTAATCTTGACCCTGCATTTTTCAATACTTCAAACCCATATTATAACGATGCTTGGATAACCTTACCTGCAATATCTGATTTGGAGTATGCAGGATATGATTTGCACGAGGGTGGGTTTACGCTTGGTACGGTTGCTTGGAATGGTTGGAGTGGTACTTATCCTGTTAATGTTACGGGTAGTGTTGATACAACAGAAATGAACAATCCGTTCTTCAATTTCAGTTTCACTATTTCAGAGAATGGTTTGTGGCCTAATGATATTTATTATACTTCAAAGCAATATGGACAATCAAGAGGTATTATACAAGTATTCACCAATTATTTTGTTCAACTTGTGGCCTATGATGAAGGAAACCGTGTTGTAGCGGCTTCTAATGTCTATAACTTCACAACACCAAAGGGTGGAGAATACATACCGTTATCTTGGTATCGTTCAAATGGTTCTTCCTATGGTGCAAGTTATACCCCTGCTGGTGGTGTAAATAGAGAAGAGGTTATTTTGGGTGAGTTTCATAAGAAAACTGAAAACCTTTATGAGTTTGTTTCAACTTCAGGAAGAGATTGGAATATTAGTTTGGGACAGAATATTTCATATTCTTACTTGCGTTTGCTTATAACGAAAGTTGGTGTTATGAGGGGTAATGGCGGTTATGGTTGGACTTATCAGAGTATCAATAATGCCAACCCTGCTGGTTTGGATTACATTTATTTTGCTGATGGCTATGGTGAGTATGGATGGATGCCACAACAGGCGATGCACTTGGTTGTTAATAGCAGCGAGGCGCAGTACCCTACGGGTGAGCAGATTGCTTCAGGTGCTAATATCCCAAAAGAAAAATTGCTTAAATCAGAGAATACCCCTGCTGAATATCTTATCGGTTATACCAAGTTGTTCGGACTTTACTACAACGTTCATATTGATGAAAAGGTTGTTGATATTATGCTCCGAAACAACTACTACAACGGTAATGTGAGGGATATAAACAAGTTTATTGACAGAGGAAAAGAAATGAAAATCGTTCCTTTATCTTATGACAAGAAGTTCTATGATTTAAGATACAAGGAAGATAATGGCAGTATGTTTTTGGAGCAATACAAAGATACTTACAACAAGACATACGGACAGCAACGAATCAACACAAGTTATGAGTTCAATAACGATAGTAAGAATCTACTTGATTCAATCCCTTATCAAAGTGCTGTTGAGGCGTTGGAGAAATCAAAATATTATAGGGACTTATACACAAGAAGGTTATCTCGTCCTATTTGGACTATAGATGAGTGGCAATATACTTTATGGGCTTATGTTGATGATGAGCAAAAATCATATTCCAAAGATATGCCTGCCGTGCAACCTAACACCGCTGCAACTTATTGGAGTACTTTGGATGGTTATGATATTTTCCCTAAACTTCAATTCAGGGATAAAGATAACTCACCTGTTGACTGCAAGAATGTTTTGGTGTTCTTTAATGGTTTCCAAAGTTTGACTAATGCCAAAGGTGCTACTATTCCATTTTGGCTTACCGATGAAAACGATGCTATGCTTACTATCAACGAGGGTAAACCTTGTTGGTTATACACAGAGAGAGATACAGATAAAGACAACAACAACATAGCAACAAGAGTAACAAGTTTACCTGTATTTGGCCGTTATAGGATGAACAACAATCAGATTGACTTGTCTTGGGATTTTGGTGAACCTCTTGAACTATATAACCCTACCTATGTTTCCAATCCACAGTCAACGATTTACAACCAGTACTGGAAGGATTATATCACTGATTTGTATAGTGAGAACACGAGAGTTGTCACTTGCTATGTATATAACAGCAGACCACTTACAAAACAGGATTTAAGATACTTCTATTACTTCGACAATAGTTATTGGGTGATTAATAAGATAATTGACTACAACCCAAACAAGCAATTGACAAAGATGGAGTTTGTGAAGGTCAACAATACTATGGCTTATACCACAAACCTTTCAATAGATAGTAATGATTATCTTAATGTGATGCCGACAAATATTAATTTCACAAATGATTTGGATACATTCGCCTCAATACAGACAAACCTTCATTGGGGTGCTTATATCGTTTATGAGGATACAACTGGTGATACTTTCAACGCAAGTATATCACCAACAACCGTTGATTTGGTTGGTGGAACAGCCTTATTGACCATCAACGCTTCAACAGGATTGTCTTGGACTATAACCAAAGAATCTTGGATGAACACTTCTGTTACTGCTGGTACTGGAAGCAGTACGGTTAATATCACAATACCAGAATCTTCATCATCAAGGACTGGTAGTTTGGTGGTTAGTGGTTCTAATGGAAGTAGTTCTTCATTTACCATCACCCAACAGACATCAAGCCCATCGGTTGTTCCTTCATCAACTGCTTATACAATTAATACAAACAGTTCAGGAGTGGTTTATACTGTGGCCGTTGCTGCAAATGTGCCTTATACTGTAAGTGCTGATACTGATTGGTTATCGGCTTCCACAACAAACGGTGGTGTGGCTTTCAAAGCCTTATCAAACAATACTGGTACAACGCCTAGAAATAGCGTTATTTCGCTTATTTATAGTGGAAGTGAGGAAGCAACTATTACTGTGTCTCAAATGGCTGAAATCGTCTCAAATTGGGCTTTATTCAGCAATAACACAACAGCTATAACTTATACCTTCAGCAGTGCTGCCACGATAGGTGATTTTGTGGAAGAGGCCATGACTTCAAATGTTGAATATACTGTTGTTTCAAATCAGGATTGGTTATCAGCAGAGACAACTTCTTCTGGTATTCAGTTTACTGTTCTAAGTGAAAACACAACTGGTGAGGAAAGACAAGGCACGGTATCAGTCAAATACAACGGTGAGACACTTGCTGTGGCTACAATTAAGCAACAGGAAGAGGAACAAGTATTACCTTATGTTGCAGCAGATACCAACTTAGTTGAATTTGGTTATAGTGATAGCGGTTGGTCTTGGAAAACGGTCAATATTTCTGCAAATCAGAAATGGACTGCAACGACAACAACAGGATTTATTCTCAATCCAAACTTCACGGCCCTTACTGGTGATGGCTACATTCAAGTTAGGCCAACACAAACTGGGTCAACTGACTTAACTGGTAGTATCACGATTAGTGGTGAGAGTGGTCAAACTGCAACGGTTAACCTTATCAGATACAAACCTTCTGTCATGTGTACATCTGGTTATACAACCGATTGTCATGCTACTTCATTTACGGTTTATGTAACGGCTATGACTGACTTTACGGTTGTCTCAGAGGATGAAACTTGGTTGGTGGCTTCAATTACTGGTGGTACTTCTGCTACAACTGGCTTTACGGTAACGGTATCTAAGAATACTGATGATGATAAGCCAGATGCTTGGACAGAATTACCTTCAAGGTCAGGAAACATAGAACTTGAGGCTTCTTATCTAGGATATACAACAAAGCAGCACTGCACGATTAAACAATATCGTTCCAACTTGTTTGCAAGTTTGGGTAATGGTGGTGTATTCCCTTATTATTCAGGAAACACTACGCTTACCATAACAGCTGTTACTGGTTCTGATATGCCAGCGTGGGAAATTATTGCTCCTTCTTGGATTACATTACCACAAGACCTAATTGGAAATAGTGGTACAACACCTACTTCTATCACAATAGAATACAGTTCAACACAATCTTCAAGACAAGATACGCTTGTTGTTCGTGATATGGCTGATAATGATTTCAAGGTTGAGTTGGTATGTCAGCAACCTTATGTAACTAAGAATGTCTCATATGATATTGAGTGGAAATATGGTGGTAATCAAAGTTTACCTGTATTCCACAGAGACCAATATAGTGCCGTTACTTCAATATCGTTTGACTTGGTGACAATCAATTGGTGGGATATTGATGCAGGCGCAAACAATAACTACTTCAACTTTAAGTTTGATTTAATAGAGTGGAACGATGACTATTCAGATTTTGAGCAAATAGGAACTTGGCTTATAGATAGTCAATTGGCTACACCGTCAGTAACAGGAAGCAATATTGAGAGTAGTTTGGTTGGTGTTGAGATTACGGGTATCAATATCCAAAACTACACCAACTATGAACTTAGGACTACATTAGAGCCAAAGCCAAGACAAAGTGTTGTTGTCAACTACAATTATAGTGGAAGCCCACAATACAACAGAGTGTTTAACCCTGAAAGGGAAATAGTCATAATAGATTCTATTAGTGCTTCTGCAAGTTGTGTTTCGTGGAGGTATGGACAATATACTTATAAAACAACTGTATCAGGAGTACAAGCAGTAATTAATTGGGGTGATATAAACCAAAGTTCAGTTGGAAAGCAAGTTTATGTTAATATAAGTGTGACTTATTATCAGAGTGGAACTAAAACACTTTATAATGGAGGACAATACATAACAATTCCTGCAAGTGGTAATTCGGTTATAAATATTTCAGGTTCTTATGATACTAATACTTATTCACGAGATGCAAACCCACCTATTACTGTATCAGTTAGTGTATCAAAGAAAACAGGAGAAACATATACAATAGAAGGAGAAACAAATAAAGCAATAAGAGTTGGTTAAAATATATGTCAGAGAATTGGTTACATATTAGTCCTACAAGTGGGACAGGTTCAACACAGTTAGGTATAACAGCAGATACTAACAATACTGGTGCTGTTAGAAAGGCAAAAATAGTTATTACTGCTGGTACTATGAGCAGAACAATTGAAGTGGTTCAACAAAGAAATACTGTTGTACCTGATGCGGATGTTATTGCTACCTATGAAACTTCTTCAACCACATTAAGATTGTTGCAGAGCACTACTGGTGTTAGTTCTTACACTATCTTCCTTAACGATGAAGTTGTATTAACTGGAAGTGGTCATGATTCACGTTTAATGACTTCAACCGATTATAATGCGCTCATAGGACTTGAAACTGGTGATACTTTGGTTGTTTGGTATTATTATAATCTTGGTACACCAGGTGGGACACAGTATGACCCGTTCTATATGTTTTCACCACAGAAGCATTATAATAGTGGGTATATACCTTTAAAGAAAGTCGAGTTAATAAACGGTTGGCATGAACTGGTTGGATTGCCATATCTTGAAGAGGTTTGGATTAATGAAACCTTAACTATGCATTATAGTGACAGACATGTTTATGATGATGCTTCGCATATCTATGACTGCCCTAAATTAAGTGCTTTTACTGGTACTCATACAGGCATTACAGAAGACCATAGTAGTTTCATCAGATATGACAATAAACTATACGCTTATGCGCCTGCTGCAAATGAAGTATATGTTGCACCAAATGGAGTTACTGGCATTACCAGAAATTGTTTTGTTTATAGAAATGATTATTCCTTTACAGCCACGACACAAATCACACCATTAACGGTCAAAGAGATTATAATCCCAGATAGTGTATCAATCTATCTTAATAGTTCCGCTGCTGACGGATTATGTTTCATTTCTGGCCCTGGTGGTTTTGCTTATAAAGGGTTTATGGGAAATAATTCGGTAACGTCAATCACTCTATCATCCAATCTTGTTTGTAGTGATATGAGGGCTTACTTCATTAATTGTAGTGCCTTAACTTCTGTGAACTTACCGTCTGGTTTCACTGGTCAAACATCTTGTATGTTCAAAGGTTGTAGTTCTTTGCAATCTGTTGTTTTGCCTAATGGTACAAAAGACATAGAGCCATATCAGTTTATGGATTGTTCATCCCTTAAATCCTTATACATACCAGATGGATTTACTGGGTTTACATATAGTGCAGGAACACAAACAAACGAAGATAATCCTTCACAGGCAATTATTTTACGAGGTTATTTTAATGGTTGTGATTCCCTTACTTCAATAACGGCAAACAATCAGGATTGCAGTTCCATTACAATTACTGCTGCTACATTCTTGGGTGTTGGTTTGAACGGTAAACTATATAGCCCTAAAACAAGTGATTATAGCACTTGGTTGAGTTTCGACCCGTATTATCTTGGTTATTATGGATGAAAAGACGGTAAATGGGATGATACTGAATTTGATTTACGACTTTCAACATATATATTAAACTTTGCTGGGGATAGTACTTGGTGGCAGAGTATTTTTGCAACAGCAACACGACCAGATTATGAGGTCAATTTGTCATTAGTACAAAACGCTACTTCTGATACAAGTATATCATGGCTTACTTTAAGTGGTACACCAAGTGCTGGTACTGTTGAGTTTAAAGTAAAACCTAATGAAGTTTTTGGCGATGAGAGAAGAGCATATCTTCACTTTGTATTTAATGGGGAAATATGGGCTACGGTGACAATCATACAGTCAGCAAAACAAGATATTGTTCCTTCAATTAGTGCTAGTCCTACAACACTTACTTTTGCTGCGAATGCTTCAGGTATTTCTTATGGGCAGGTGGTTAATATAACATCAAATGTTGAGTGGGAGTTAGACGCTAACTGGAATACTAATGATTTCTGGTATAGTTTAGATTCTAACCGTACACAATTAACGCTATACCCAAGACACACAAATAGAAGTACACAAACAGATATTAACTTTGAGGTTTATTTAAAGTATTCAGGGACAACATACCAGACGATTAGTTTAACACAACAGCATTCTGGTACTACTCTCAACGCTTATTTGGAAGATGTGCATGCGTATAGAAACGCACAAGATACTTTTGATGATTGGAACTTTATCGTATATATTCCTGCAACTGGAAGCCAGACTTACAGCATTATAAACGATAATTCTTGGCTTTCTTTAACGATAGACGTAAATGATGTATCTGGCGATTATCACCGATATTTCTACAACGTTCATATGGATGAAAACCACACAAGGGAAGATAGAACAGCAACAATAAAATTGGTGTATGGAGGTGTTGTGTGTGATGTTAAAGAAATAATAACCCAATATCGTGGTTATATCACTTTTACAAATTCTACACAGCCAAATCAATATAATAAAGCTGTATTTGAGAAGACTGTTGGTAGTGGGGAAACATCTGCAAGTACTTTCACTCTTTACTCTGATATGCCATATAAATTGAATGTTTTACTAACTGGTGCTACTACTACATTAGCTAGTGGGTGGACTTATGATTGTCCTAGTGGAACCACAAGCTTCACGATAACCCCAACAGTTTGGACTGGAAGTGAGACAAGGATGATAGCAAGTATTCAAGTGTTTGATAATGATATAACCAATAGGGTTATGGGAGTACTTGAAGTTTACCAAACTGGAAGTAGTTAACAATATCATAAAGGATAAATAATATATCTATCATAAAAGATTATGGCAGAAGAAATCAAAAAGGTTATTGAGATTAAGGTCAAGGGTGAAAGAACTGTTCAAGACCTTAAGAACAACATAAAGGAACTTCAAAATGCTCTTGTAAATCTTGATACAGGAACAGAAGATTATGATAAGGTTGTTAAGCAACTAACGCTTGACCAAGCAAAATTAAGCGAGGTTATGAACGCTGGCAAGGCCACAGTTGCTGGTGCTGCTGGCTCTTATAACGCACTTAAAAAGGAGATGGCTGATTTGAAGAAGGTATGAGCACAACTTGCACCTTCAGCAGAGCGTGATGAAGTTGGTCAAAGAATAAAATCACTTAATGACCAACTAAAAGAACTTGATGCAAGCACAGGTAATTTCCAGCGTAACGTTGGAGATTACAAGAACGCTTTTGTTAGTGCTTTCCAAATGATGGGTGGTGCTACCAACGGTCTTATTGCAAAAGTTGGTAATCTTGCCACTATGTTCAAGTCATTTGGTAAGGGTGGAGCAATCGGTATGGTGTTGGCTGCTGCTGGTGGTTTAATATCAGCGATGTCTGCTGGTATAAAATCCAGTGAAGAAACAACAAAGAAATGGAGAAAGGAGTTAGCACAAGTCAAACCAATTATTAATGATTTGGATATTGGTCTTGAACGTATGGGTCGAGGCGCTGCAAAAATAGCATCATTTTTCTTGACAATACTTGGTGCTATTACAAACTTCGCAAACTTCATAGTTTCTGGTTTTAAATATAATCAGGTTATGGACGCTGCAAATGACGCTATAAAAGAAGCAGTGGAGTTGGAAGAAAGAGAGATTGCTAATGAAACGGAGTTAAATAATCTTTCTGTATTAGAGGTATCAGCACAAACAAGAATAAACGAACTCAAAGCGATTGCAGCAGACACAGACCATAAATCATATGCGGAACGTAAGGCGGCTCTTGAAGAAATAGACGCAATTGAAGAAACATTTGAAAAGCGTAAGATTGCTGCTGCAAAAGAAGCATACGACATACAGGTTGCTAACAGAAAGGGTGAACATGCTTCTGTTGAAGAGGCAAAGAAAGAGCGTGAGTTATATATTGCTTATCTTCAAGCAAAATCAGACGCACAATCAAAAGATATTGCAAGGGAGAAAGAGATTTACCAACTCCAAAAGGATGCTGGACAGGAAGCACTTGACTATCGTATTCGTATTCTTGAATCAGAGCGTAATCTTCTTGAAACCCAAATCAGTATGGTGGAAGCCAATACTGTTGAGGAATATAATCTTCGTAGGGCCGTAGCAGACAAGGAATATGAGATTGCCGTTGCAACTGCTGAGAAGGAAAAGAAGAATATGACCCTCAAAAACAAACAACTTCTTGAAGCAGAACAAAAACACTATGCTGATTTACAACAGATAGAGGAAGATTTCACTGCTGGTTATTTGCAAAGAATCAAAGACCAAACAGATACTGCTGTTGCAAATACTGTTGATGCGTGGAAGAAATCAATTCCAAAACTTGAAGGTCTTCTTAAAGAATACAACACAAAACTTGCTGGTGGTAAGCCAGCCACACAGACAAGTGATGAGTGGAATAAAGAATTGGCTCAAATGAGGGATGAGATTAGGAAGACTTGGATTGACGGTATTAATGACATATTTAGCCAAGTTGACAATATTGTTTTCCAGAACTTACAGAAAGATTTCAAAATATGGCAAGAGGGTACAGCAGATTATCTTGCCAGTGAGATTACCGCTTATGAAAATGCATATAATGAAATTGCAAGTAAGCGTGAAGAAATTTTGAAATCAGAGAAAATGGAAGGAGAAACTGATGAACAATTCCAGGAGCGTCAGAAGCAGAAGACGCTTGCTTTTGACAAGAATCTCTATGAAATGAGGAAGAAGATTGTTGAAGGATATCATAACTGGTATTTCAAGGCAGAAAGTGAGAATAACACCAAAATATTACTTGCTTCCAGAAAGAACTTTGAAGAATATGTAAAGGGTATTCCTCATAGTGTTTGGGATTACATGTTCAAGCCACAGGATTATACTATGGGGAATATGGAACAAGACCTTAAAAATGCTGAAGAAAAATACAAGATTGCTAGTCAGAACATCGAAAAGATAATGAGGGCTAAATGGAAAGAAGCAGGGAAAAAAGAAGAGGATTATAATTTCAACGAAGCATTTAATATGCTTCCAGAAGATGTTCAAAAGGCATATTTGGCAGACCTTGAAGATTTTGTTGATAAGGAAAATAAGTTGCTTAAACAACGCCTTGACAACTGAATTGGCCTTGGAAATGCAATAGGTGACCTATTTGGTAATATTGCTGACATTTACGAGGAAGATATTAAAAACCGTCAGAAGAAAGGCAAGATAGACCAAAAGCAAGCAGAAAAAGAGTTTGAAAACCTTAAAGCACTTCAAATTGCACAAGCGGTTATAAATACCCTTGCAGGTTCTGTTGGTGCTTTCCTTCAAGCGTCAGAAGCATATCCTGCTCCTTATGGACAAATCATAGGTGGTGTGGCTGCTGCTGCTGCCACTGCTGCTGGTATTGCTCAAATCGCACGAATCAAAAACACAGAGTATGGTGGAAGCACTTCTGTTTCTTCACCATCAGCTTCAGCACAACCAATTGTTGACCCTTACAATCCTGAATACACCAGAAATATCACAACAGCCAGTGATGTTGATACACTTAATGCTGGTCTTGAAAAAGCTAATCTATATGTCAAGGTCACGGACATCAACGATGTACAAGAAAGAGGAAGGGTAAGAACCTCTGAAAGTAGCTGGTAATGTGCAACAAACTATTTATAAAATATATCTATAAAAAACTGAAAATATGTTATTCAACGATTTACCACTATACGAGTTAGTTATAGCTAATGAAGAGGACGGTATGTTTGTATGTAGTTTGGTTGATGAACCAGCTATTGAGAGTGATTTTGTTGCTTTTGATAAAGACAAACAACTTGTTACCCTTTCAATTGAAAACGAAGAGCAGAGATTGGTTTTGGGTGCTGTTATGATTCCTGACAGACCTATTTTCAGACGCTTTGATAATGGTGTTGAGTGTTATGTTCTTTATAAGGAAGATACCATCAAACAAATGGTTGAGAAATTCTTCTCAAACGGATTCCAGAACAATACTGACATCAACCACAACTTTGAAATCAGTGATGGTGTTTATCTACGTCAAGCATTCTTGAAAGACAGTAATATGGGTATATCACCAAGAGGTTTTGAGGAACTTCCTGACAATACTTTGTTCTTTGAGTACCATATCCTTAATGATGAGGTTTGGGAAAAGGTAAAATCTGGTGAGGTTAATGGGTTTAGCCTTGCTGGTAACTTCCACTTAGTAGAAATGAAAATAAATAAGAAAGAAAATAAAGAAAAGATGAAACTAAACAAAATTAGGACTATGCTCCAAAAAGTATTAGCACAGTTTGGTGCTATCAGTACTGACAAAGGTCTCTTGGCCTACGAATCAGACGGTGAACTTCCAGAGGTTGGTGAAATCGTAGCTATTGTTGATGAAGAAGGTAACGAAAGTAAACCAGAAGATGGTGAATACGGCCTTGAAGATGGAACTGTTATCGTTGTTGCAGAAGGTAAAGTAAGCGAAATTAGAATTCCTGAAAAACCTGTTGAAGAGCCAGCACAAGAGGAACCTGTTGAAGCAGAAGACGAAGAGCCAGAAGCAGAGGAAACTCCAGCAGAGGAACCTGCACAATCTGAACCTTCAGTATCAGTTGATGAGGTTGAGGCCCTTAAAGAGCGTATCAAGAATCTTGAAGCAGAAATCGCTCGTCTTGAAGAAGAGAACGGTGAACTTAAAGAGCGTATTGCAGAACTTGAGAAAGAGCCAGCAGCAGAACCAGCAAGTGAAACTTTCGAAAAGGTTATTACCGTTGAAAAGACAGGAAATAAGAAGTTAGACCGTCTCAATTCAATCCTAAACGCTAAATAGTCTGCTTATAAGTAAAGTATTCTTCAACCGACTTGTTTCGGTTTCTTCTATCGTGGTTGCAATCACCACAAGCACATATAATATTATCAGGGGTGTGAGGTTTTGAATTATCAATTCTATCACACCCTAATTTTTTCCAGTCACTTTCCCCACAATAGTAACACTTCTGGCCGTTGAATATATTGGCTAGAATCCATTCTTTGGTGATGGTAGTACCACCACCACAATACTTATTATCCATCAATCTGTATTTACTCAATCTTGAACAAGCCTTGCCACTCTTTGTTTGTTCCCATTCTCTCTTCTTTTCTCTTACATGTTCCTTATTCTTTTCAGTGTATTCCTTGTTCTTTTTCTGGCGTTCTTCTTTGTGCCGTTGATAAGATGTGTTAGCCCACTTTTTTACATCCTCTTTGTGGGTTTCAGTAAACACTTTATTGTATTCTAGTTTTTCATCCTTGTGGTTTTCGTACCAATCACGGTTGTGTTTTGTGAAATACTCTTTGTGCTCTTGGTAGTATTTCTTCATATATTCTTTCTTCTTTTCAGGACTCATTTTCATCTGTTTTTTCTAAAAATACTGAAAAATATACAGAAAAACAAACTATTATATTTATAACAAAGACAATTAAATAATAATATATAAAAATTAACTAAAACTATGGCAACTGGCTATTCCGTTTCCGCATTAACTGATTGGGTAAAAGTCAATCAGGATGTACTTATCAAAAACGTTGTTCTTGGTGGTGTTCGTGGTGATACTATTCCACGCCTCCGCAAACAATTTGGCGTAAAGACCAAAGAAAGACTTAATTACCTTGATGTTGACCCTGTTATCCAGGATGGCAGCACATGTTCCTTCACACCGAGTGGTTCAACCACTTTCTCAGAGCGTGATATAGACACTGCACAACTCAAAGCACAAGACCAATATTGTGACAAAGACCTTCTTGGCAAATATGCAGAGTATCTTGTGAAAATCAACGCACAGAAAGATGCTTCTGACATGCCTTTTGAGCAGGAAATTCTTGATGAGGTTGTTGGTGGAATTAACGAGAAACTTGAGAAACTTGTTTGGCAGGGTGCTACTTCTGCAAATTCAGGTACTGACCTTATTGACGGTTTCTTGACACAGGCTCTTAATGCTGATTCAGCTTCAACCGTAAATGTATCTATCGCAACTGGTACTACTGTTTACGAGGCTATCAAATCAGTCGTTATGGCAATTCCTGAACGCATTCTTGACAAGGCTACGATTTTCGTATCTCCTGCACTTTATCGTCAGTTTGTAATGGAAATGGTTGAAAAGAACTATATCCACTTTGGCCCTGATGGTTCTATGGAAGACCGCGACATTACCTTCCCAGGAAGTTCAGTACGTATTCATAAGACTATAGGTCTTGAAGGTGACAAGAAACACATCTACGCATCAGTTTACGAGAACATGGTTTACGGTGCTGACCTTGAAGGTGATAACGAGAAAGTTAGATTCTGGTACGATGACAATTCAGAGTTGTTCAAATACTCAATCCACTGGAATAGCGGTGTAAAAACCCTTTATCCTGACATGTGTGTGGTAGGTGCTTGTTCAGACAACTTGGTCTAACATTCGGACGATGGGGCCGACAATAGGGTTGGCCCCTTAATTAGAAAATAAGTATTTAAAACAATATATAATAATGGCATCTTGTAATAACTATGCACTTGCTGGACTTGCAAAATCATGTGACGCTAACGTTGGTGGTATCAAGGTAGTTTATATTGCTCCTGTTGACGATGTTTCAGCTATTACCTATGATAGTGGTACGACTGAAGTTACTGCAATCACTATGGCAAGCGGTAAGAAATTCAAAGAATACTACTTCCGTAAGAACACTGGTTCTATGACAAGCACCTTGAATGTAAGTGATGAAGGAAATAACTACATTTCAACTGAACTTTCTCTTCGTTTCAGCCGTATGGAAACCGCTAAACGTATGGAAATGAGAGCACTTGCACTCAACGAAATGATTGTAATCGTGAAGGATTCAAACAACAAGTACTGGTTGCTTGGTAATAAGGATGACTTTGTTTCTGCAAATGCTGGTGGCGGTGAAACTGGTACTAACAGAGACGATAGCAACGCTTATACTATCACCCTTGCTTGTGAATCAACTGAATGGCCTTATGAAATTGCTTCAAGCGCAATTACATCAGACATTATTGACTTCAACGCTTAATCAGTACGGAAAACTTGTTTAAACCCTTCATAGAAATATGGAGGGTTTTTTATTGTGTTTTACACCAAAACAACAGAGACTTAACATATATTTATCTAAAAATGACACTAATTTTCATTAATAATCTAACAAAAGTACAGTATAGTTTTACTGGAATTACAGACCTATGCACAAGCGCGATGTTCTATCAGTTCAACATCAATCTATCAGAAGGAATGAGTGAGGGCGAATACACTTATATGCTTATGGATGGTGAGAATATAATGGCAAAAGGTCTTGCACAGGTTGGTGATTATACACCAAGCAAAGAGACATATAATAATACAAATAACGGTTATACAGTATATGGAGGATAAACAAGTTTCGATGGCATTTGCTGCCATTGACAAAAGTATCATAGAGGAAATTCCAAAGCAAGTAGAGGTAGAAGGTAGAGGGAACGGCTATATCAATTGGGGTGAGAACAATCTTTACCCAGAGTTTTTATTTGAACTGTATCAGAACGTACCTACGCTTTCATCAATTATTGAAGCACTATCAGATTATGCAACTGGTAACGATGCCCGTTGTAATGTGTCAGGATTTGAAACACAGATGAACCGACACGGTGACACGATGAACGATTTGCTTAAATGACTGGCCAGAGATTATTGGCTTTATGGTTGTGCTGCTGTTCAAGTTGTAAGAGATAAGGCAGGAAGAGTGTCAGAGGTATATTATGTTGATGTAAGATGTATCAGAAGTGATAAGAAAAACCAGACGTTCTATTATAGTGAGGAATACGCTAAAAAGTGGGCAAGACACAATAAAGTTTTGGTTTATCCTGCATACATTCCAAATGCAATAGAAGTTCCTACATCAATTTTGTTCATAAAGAACAACGTTGTTAATACCTATGGTGTTCCTATCTACACATCAGCTTTAAAAGATTGCTTAATTGAAAGGGAGATAGACAAACTACACTTGAACAGTTTGTTTAATGGTATGATGAGCAGTTATATCATCAATTTCAACAACGGCCTACCAACAGATGAGCAGAAAGCAGAAATTGAGCGTAATATCCAAGAGAAGTTTGCTGGAGCAGACAACGCTGGCCGTATTATGTTGAATTTTGCTAATGGTAAGGATAATGGAGCAGAAGTACAGAAACTTGAAATTGACGATTTTGGTGAGAAATATCAGGCAGCTTCTAAGAGAAGTCGTGAAGGTATCTACACCGTGTTTAGAGTAATCCCTCAAGTATGTGGTTTGATGTCTGAATCAACTGGTTTCAATACCCAAGAGTTCTCAGAATCTTTCAAGTTGGTCAACAGAACAGTTGTAAGACCTATCCAAAAGAAGATTAGTGATGCTTTTGACAAACTGTTCCAAACACAGGGGGCTATTTCTATTGAACCATTCTCAATTGAATATAATACAGAAGAAACAGTAAGATAATGATTTACTTGAAGAACAACACAGATACACAGATGGTAAGTATCCCTCGTAACGCTATTCTTACAGATAGTGCTGTTACAGAGTATGCTACTGAGGCTTATGTTGATGAGGCTATTCAAGAAGCAATTTCTGGTCTAACTGGGATTACTTACGAAGCAGGAACCAACATAGACATAACAAACGATGTGATTTCCGTTACAGGAATAACTGTACCTACTTCCAACACAGCTTTTACCAACGATGCACATTATACCACGAGTGGAGAGGTACAGACACAAATTGAAGAAAGTATAAGTGGTATCACTGGTAGTACTGAATATTCAGCAGGAACCAATATTGACATTACAAATGATGTCATTAGTGTCACAGGAATTACTTCTTATACTGGGGTTACAAGTCAGGAAATCATTACAGCACTAGGTTATACACCAGCAAAAGTTACGGCAGTGACCGAGGAACAATACACACAACTACAAACCAAAGACCAGAACACAATCTACGGCATTATAGAGTAATATGGATAGTTATATTGGAAATAGCAACTGTAACGATTATCGTATTGGAAACATTACGGTAAAGGCTCTTTATAGGGGTGATACTCTCGTTTGGTCTAAATCTTCACCAACGGCTGTAACTGAGGTATGGGTTCCACTTAATGACATTACCAACTACCAAGCGTTTAACGCTATTGCTTTTGAAACAGGATATACATTCGAAGTTGGAGATAAATGGGTAAGTGAAAATCCTTATGTTAATAACGGTTGACATGATGATTGGTCTAACGGATTCAATGAGGATAAAGGGTGGTATTCCCAACATAGGTGGGGGCCTGAACAATATGGTGATGAATATGCGTGGTCTTATGACCATGAAACTCTTGCGCCTGATAATGGTCCAAGGGCTGATTTACCAGAGAGTGCGATTACCGTAAGTGGAAATAGTGTTGTCTGTAATGTCTTGGAGTTTAACACTATTTCTGGCTGGGTTCCTTGTTATGTAACAGTTACGGACCAAATACCACTGAAATACACTTATGTGTATGGTCGTGTTCAGCAATCATCCCAAATATGGTACACAACAACAGATGGAGAGATAGCAATAGGCCAAAGAGGTATGGGGTCAATTGAACAGTATGGTGATAATGGTGGCATTATAGAATATACTACTGGTAGCCCTATGAGTTATATCAATACGTTTAGGAATTATAATGGTCAGACAAACATTAAGACGCTGATTATGCCAATTGGTACTGTTAGTTCGGATATTAAAAGAAATGTTTTCGACTACTGTACAGGGCTTACAACTGTTGTTTGTCCACCAACAGTCACAGATTTTCCATCAGAAGTGTTCTATGGTTGCTCAAGTTTGAATAAAGTTTTCTTGGGTTGTTCGGTATTTCCACAGCACGGCCTTGAACATAATGTTGATGTTCCTGTTAATGGAACATTCTACGTGCCAACAGGATGTGATATGACGAATTTCCCACAAACTGGTAGGTTTTCCAATTGGAATGTGGTTTATCAATAATACAAGAATAAAAACAAATATATCTATAACAAAATAAGTTTTAATTTATTGGAGGAATTAAAAATGACGAAAAAAATCACAGGGGACACCCCTTTTCAAGTTCTAGCACACAGTTGTGCAATCAGCCCTTCAGAACAGGGTTATACGCTTCAATATTCAGCAGACGGTGCTAACTATACCGCTTGGGATGAAGCAACACCAGCAAATGAGACACTTGTCGTAAACGGATTGGCTTACGGTACTTATCTTCGTCTTTCTGGCAATACTGATACCGTTACCGTTACTTATTAATAATATCTTAATACTTTACTGTCGTGATTATTGATTTTTATAACAGAGGCGGTGGTTCTGGTGGTGTTACTACTGGAGAAGTCCAAACTATGATTGATAACAGTATCAGTGGGAAAGCCGATACTTCTGCTGTTACTACTGATTTGGCTTCAAAACAGAATTATTATACCGCAAGTACACTTACTGATGTCACCAATCCACAGGAAGGTGATATTTGTATTGTTTCAGAGGTTGCAACGGAAATAGAAGGGGCAAATCCAAATAATGTGGATTTTTTAGATACAGTTGCTGGCAAGAAAGTTAGGGTTGCTTTCAATTCAGAAGGATTGACCAACAACACAATTGCAGGATACACCATTAACAATAGCGGTTATTGGGGATGGGGTTATACTGCTAGTACGGTCAATTCAAGAAACACAACTACTGGTGATTGGGAATCTTGGAACGGTAGCAATTATGAATATACTTTCCCTTCACAAATTACTTCATATAACCGTAATATTGGAAACAACACTAATGTTTGGTTGCAGCGTTCAACGATTTCAATTGTAGAAGAAAATGTGGCTTTCAACTTCATAAATGGACAGTGGATTAGATTGCTTGATACTGTTCAGGAAATGGTCAATCAAGGTGTAGAAGGACTTTATTCTATATCACAAACAGTGGAAAATGCTAATTGGAGTGGTAAAACCCCTTCATACTATGGTGATGTGCTTGAAGGAACTATTTGTAATAATAATGGTGTTTATGGTGAAGTATTTAATGCCGAAGATGTTTTCCTTGAAAGAAAAGGTGTTTACCAACGCAGTTTCAGTGGTACTACTGACCTATCAGCAACGACTGGTAATGAGGGTGACACTTATCAGATGGGTGTTGAAGGGACTGGTTCAACCTATGTTACTATTGAATGGAGTGACTTCTTAGACCTTTTCAAAAATGGCGGATGGGTTGCTGGTGCAACATATAAAGTAAGTGCCGACACTTCAACTTCCCCAAACAGACAAATGACTTTGGTTGGGGAGTTTACTGTAAATAGCAATCGGCAAAATCTTGGGCTTGGTTGGAGTCCTGACCCTGGTTTTTATTATAATATGTTCCAAAGTGACTATGATGCCAAAACTTCGTGGGATGGTTCTGAATTGACTATCACTATACCAGAATACAGTGGATACCGAGTAATATCATATATGAATGAGGGTTATCTTGCAAATTATGTTACAGTAAAACATCTTGAACGAGAAATGCTTTTTGAAAACTACACTATGGTTAATGGTGAGTGGGTTAAACTAGAAACAGTTATCGAACTTACACTTGCTGAATACACAGCACTTACTTCATACACCAAGGATGCTACTTATGTGATTACCGATGCACAGTCAGTTGATTTAAGCACTTTGGCTACTAAAACAGAGGTTGACGGTAAAGTAGATAAAGTATCAGGAATTACCGCAAATGCAAATGACTTGAAGTTCCCGAAATGGAACGACCAAGGTATTGTTACTGGTTATACAACTCAAACCTATGAAAGAACACTCACACTTAATGGGAGTGGTGTACAGTTTATTGGTGGTTCAAACATAACTTTCTTTGCTCCAACTTCAGCAGGGTCAGCAGCACAGCCACTTCTTTCAAATGGTAGTGGTGCTCCTGTATGGGCTTCTTTCAAGTTATGGAAAGGAAATCAAACTGCCTATGATGCAATCACAACCAAAGATAATGACACAATTTATTTTGTAGTAGATGATTAATGTAGGTGAAAATAACATAAGCGTATATGCTGGTGATTCAGAGGTTTCAGTGTATATTGGTAGTGAGTTGATTTACCCTCTTAACTTCGGTGAATTAACTGGTATCAGTATTGATAACCTTACTTGGGTTACTGACATATCTTGGGAAGGTGGAACAGGTACTAGTGCCAATTGCAGTTATGTTATTACTGGATATTATGATTCTGGCAAAACTAGAAAATTAAACAACAAAACAACTGTTGAAGGTTCTATTACTGCTGATTCCACAACTTCTGAAACAAGGGATTTGGTAGGTACATTAGTGCTTACCGCCACTTGTTCTGGGTTTACTGCAACTGGTAGTGTTGATGCTTATCAGGAAGCCTATGCACCAGGGCCAGCAAATAATGAGATTTGGTACACAACAACAGATGGTCAAATAGTGACACCAAACAACATTACACCTACCGCCAATACATACACAAATGGAAAAGGTATTATGAGTTTTAGTACTGATATTACTTCTATTGTTTATGAAATGTTTTTAGAAAAGAGCACACTATTAACCATTATGCTTCCAAGTTCTTGTACAAGAGTTCAAGGATTTGGGTTCAGAAAAGCAAATAATTTAACAAGCATTACAGGTACTGAACAAATTACAACATTAGATTCGTATGGTTTTAATTACGCTAATGGAGTGAAAGAATTAAATCTACCTAATGTAACTACTGTAAACCAATCTAACATTTTATTTTGTAGTAATTTGGAATCATTAGTGTTAACTTCCGTCACAGGTATAAATTATGAAGATAATTGGCAATATTGTGGAAAACTAACTTCTGTTACATTTGGAGATACTGTGCCTACAACTATTGGAGGAACACCAAGGTTTTGGTCTATCCCAAGTAACGGAACCCTATATGTTCCTACAGCTAAAATAAGTGATTATCAAGCATGGCAAAGTGGTGGGTATTGGCATAGTGGATGGTCAATTGTTGGCTATTAAAAAGGAGAAAATAGGATATGAAAGTAATAGATTTTATGGAAATGGCGAACCAGTTCCAGATGAAGCACTTAATGAGAGTTTAAAATAGATAGATATGGCATTACCTTCAAATACATTTATGTTTAACTACAACGCCAAAGAATATGACGCTGTAAACCATAAACTACCAAAGAATCCAAACCAGATTCTTGACTTTGATATTGTCTTTACTGGAGCACCACAAACCGTTGGTGAAGATTACCTTTATTTCGGTACTTCAACATCTAATGGTTTGTTTAATAACTGTATGATTACTTACAATTCACAGTACGAAAATCCATTCAACAGAGACAACACTTCAAACAGAACTATCACTATTGTTTATAAAACTTCGGGTTATACAGGGTCTGCAATAAACCTTTTTGCCAACCGTGATAATACTATAAACAGCAGAATGAACTGGATGGTAAGGGGTGATAGATTCCATACAAATGACAACAATTTCCTTAATTTCACACCGACTGCTGACCCACAGATTATTGTTGTTAGGGTTAGTTCTGATGGTTCTGCTGTAAGAAAATCAATTGATGTTAGTGGTAATACACTTCAATCAACTGCTGGTACTGCAAACTTCGGTTCGTATTCTTCTACATTCGAGTTTTTCAGAGGCGGTTATCCAAATGAGGATTTCAACAACTATTTCTATTGGATGTACTGCTCACTTGAAGCACTTACAGACGAAGAGATTCTTGATGTTGTGTGGTATAATGAGGGTATTAACCAAAAAACCGCAACAGGAATCACTATAAATAGTTTGAGTTGGACAACTGATATTTCTGGTACTGGTGGAACTGGTACGAGCGCAAACTGTACTTATAGTGCTGTTGTGGATTATGATGATGAAACTAGTGAAACTAATCCAAGTTCATTAAAGGTTTATGGCTCTATTACTGCTGGTACAAACCAATATCACAACAGACAAGTTGTAGGTGATTTGGAATTATCATTTGTTGATGGCGCAATTACTGCCACAACTTCTGTAACGGCATATCAAGCAGGTAATTTCAATATTAACCAAATACCTACAAATAATATGTTTAGGAATGGTGAGAATATCAATAAATCGAATATCTTCTACAGAAACTCAAACCCAGTGAACTTAATGTGTAAGAATGGTAAAATTATTTTCCGTAATATAATAAATGAAAACTAACGAAAATGACAAACATACTTTTAATTAGCGAGGATAAAATCAAAACTGAATCAGCGTTGTCAGACAATACATACGGGAAATTCATACTTCCTGCTATTGTACGTTCACAGGATATTGACTTATGCATGATTCTTGGAGAAAACCTATTGAATGAAGTGTATTCAAGAGTAACTGGTAACTCAATCACTGGTGACTACAAGACATTATTGGAGGACTACATTCAGCCGTATCTATTAAAGAGGGTTATTGTGAATATAATCCCTTACCTTGCGGTGAAACTAGCGAACATAGGTGAAGTTATCACTAACGATGAGCATGTAGTATCACTTTCACAGAAAGAGGTTGATTTGCTTCAAAGCAACTATTCCTATGAATCCAACTGGTATGCCAGAAGGTTGCAGGAATATCTTCTTGCTAACAAAGACACATTCGGCCTAGAACCATGTACATGTGATAAGATTAAAGCCAACTTGGATTCGGCTGCTGATTGCCCCATCTGGCTTGGAGGCTACAGGTCGAGGATAATAAGAGAGGGTTGCTAAAAAGATTGCGAGTTGGAGAAGTGGTATCTCACGAGATTCATGCTCTCGTAGTCGCAGGTTCGATTCCTGCATTCGCAACATAAGAGGTTGATTTATCAGCCTCTTTTTTTATTACCGTTGGTGCACATTCCAGACTTAGAAGATAATCCAGCCAATCCTCAATATCTTTTTGCACAGTAGGATAATTGGCTCTAAACGTACCCAAATCATTTATCCCATAATACTTATTGGTAGCCATAACAATAGTAGGGTTCTTCAACCTTATGGTGAGTTGGAAATCTGTATAAAATGGTGTGGCTTTATTCTTTCTAAGCCTTCTAGCATTTTCACTATCGCCACATGTCCAACACAGAATTTGGTTTGGGAAATAGTTGGCCTTACCCCTATAGAACTTGGTGTGAAGAACTTCATTCTTGAAATCATCATAATCGTCCAACCCAGAAGAAGGTTGCCACCAACCAACTTGAACAATAAAAACACCAGTATCAGGATGGAAACTTTCATAAATCACTTTAAAACCTTTATATACCGTCTTTATCTTATTTGCCATTTACTAATTCTCTCATTTGCCTCATCTATATAGGACTGGATAAGTTCAAATCCAATATAATCGCAATTATTCTTCACCGCACTTAATGCAACAGTACCGCTACCCATGAATGGGTCTAACACGGTTATCTTTTCTCCTTGTGATACACAGTCAATAATGTTGTCAGGAAGTAAAATTGGAAATGGTGCAGGATGTTCCGTACCCTTTTCAAATGGAAAAGACCATACTTCTTTCTTAAACATACAGTCCTTGCCTCGCTTAAATTTTGGCTTAACACCCTTTGTTAACCAAAAAATCAATTCAGTGGTAGGTAAATAGCGTGAGGTCTGTACGTTATTTGTTGACCCCCTATCCCAAATAATTTCTTGTCTAATCTTGAATGGGGTTTTAAATAACCACGAATATGGACTTATAATTTCCCCGTGACCTGTATGTATTCTATTTTTGTGGTTATAAAACATACTACCATCTTTTTTTAAAACCCTGTGACATTCTTTTAAAACTTCTATTTGCCATTTTTGGTATTCATCCTCATTAACCATATCCACGTTAACATCACCTCCATAGTCGATTGTTGCAGTCCATTTTACTCCCCTTTGAATACCGTTTAGTCCAGCTTTGTTATAAGGTGGACTGGTAATAATTAAGTCAATTGAATTATCTTCTAATTTGGATAATCCTTCAAGTACGTCATAGTTATATATTTTATTTAATTCTACCACTCTGTCCAACAGTTTTATTAAAAATAGTGAAAATCTTCGATAAAACCAAATTGAGGTAAGGCAACAAAATTATTAATATTTATATTTATTAAAAAGTTATAAAAATGACGTTGATAGAAGTTATTGAGAGATTAAAAGATATAGCGTTGCAGATGCCTAATGTAAGGACAGCGTTGGAGGGTGATGTATATGACTTGAATGAAAATCCTTCAGTTGTCTATGATGTATTCAATATCACACAGGGCCAACACCGTGAGGGAGAGGAATACGATTACTATGTTTTCAATCTTTTCTACATAAGCAGATTGGTTGATGATTACGATAACCGTCTGCAAATTCAGAGTATTGGTAAATCTGTATTATCCAATATCATAAGAGTGTTCTGTGAGCAAGTTGATATTGATTTTCCTGATGATACACAACTCACATTCAACACTTTCACAGAAAAATTTGCCGACCTCTGTGCTGGAGCCTACTGTAATGTTACATTTACCATCCCCAAAGACCTTATCTGCGGTGATGATGGTGATAACCTTCCTGAAATAACCATAACCGATAACGGTTCATATATATTTGGAGGCTACAAGATTATTGTAGATGTTGAATAATGGCTGAAACACTAAAAAAAGCGGTTTTCAAAAATGTTTATTTTTGGATTTTTTCAGGAGTGGCAATAGCACTTCTAATTGGTTCATTTTTCTGTCCACCCGTTGGTGTCATTAATGAAAGTGTCTTAATGGCTACTGGTGAACTATTTGGATTTGCAGCACTGGGTACTGTTATCAAAGCAATTGATAAGGGTGTTGATGCTAAGGTTAAACATAATAATACTGAGGTTGAATTGAATAACCCTGAAAAGAATTAATCTTTATATCTCCAGATAAAACCATAAGCGGTTGGTTTTTTACCTTTTAAAACAGCATTAATAGCAGTGGCGTTATCTTTCTTAAAAGAACGTGCTGCTACAATTTGTGATTTCCATTCTTTAACAAAAACACCATCTAACGTATATTGTAGAATTGGTATTGAGTTCTTTTCTATTGCACTATCAATAGACTCTTTCTTTTGTTTCTTACCATAAAATGGATTCTTTTCTCCAGCAAATCTGCCTCTATGTTCATCTACATGGGCTTTTGTTGATAAGACGATTAAGTTCTCTGCTCTATTGTCTAACGGGTTCTCGTTAATATGATGAACAACAGCGCCTTCAAACCATTTACCGCAAATCTCAGGGAATGCTTGAGCCACTAATACATTTAAAGAATAGTGTTTTACCCTACCATTTTTGGTAAGTGTAACCCTAACACTTTTATAATTCTCACCCTTTATGGTTAAATCAGTCTTCAATATTCTTTCTGGTACGGGTAGAACTCCGTTTCTTTTTCCTTTCTTTGTTCTAGCCAAACTTTTCACTCTACCCAAATTTGAAATTTGGTAGTACCCTTCATACCCTTTTATGTCTTTCCAGTGTTCCATAACTTTTTGTAAAAAATAGTGGTATTGTTTCAGAAAACCAAATAAATCTATTTATATAAAAAAGGTTATGAACATAAAGAACTTTATTCTTAGTTGGGAAGGTGGATATGCCAATATCGAAGGCGATAGTGGTGGGCCAACTTGCAGCGGTATAACGCTTACAACATATCAACAATATCTTGGTGAGAACAAAACTGTATATGACTTGAAGAACATAACGCAAACAGAATGGGATTATGTATTCCACCAAGGGTTTTGGTATAAGTTGAAATGTGATAAGATTAAAGATGAAAGGTTGGCGAATTTCCTTGTTGATTGAGGATGGATGTCAGGAACCAAGACAGCAGCAAAAGCAATACAGAAACTCGTTGGTGTCAAGGCAGACGGTATAATTGGGAACATTACCCTAAACGCAATCAATAACGCAAACCCAACATTATTGTTCTATCGCCTATTCAACGCACGGCAAAACTACTATGAGGAAATAGTAAAAAGAACACCAACAAATGCCAAATTCCTGCTTGGTTGGTATAACAGATTATTCGACTTTTTAAGAGAATCGCTGTAATGGGCATTTTCGGGCGATTTAAGCCACGATTTTTTCTTGGACATATAACTATACTACCAATGGGTAGAACGCTTAAATTTGGGGATATGTATAGGCAATACGAGGGTTTCTGTTGGTGTTTGTGTTTCTGTTTGTTTTTCTTGGTGTAACTAGTACCAAAAAATTACTTGTTGGAGTAGGTTATTTTTGTTTCCAGTACTGTACAATACTAGTAGGATGTTGGATACTACTGAAAAAAATATAGCACTTCGTGCGTCTTTATTATTCCAAATAGTAATTAAAAAGAACAATCTACGATTGTTGTTTTGAATATCCTAATTTAACGGTATAACTAGTACCTGATATACTAGTGGGAATAGATATAAACCATAACAGTAACTTTTCCAAATAGTATAAGCTTTTTTTCTTTCTTTTATATTTCTTTCTTTGTAAAGGGGATTATAAGGGGAAAACTTTCTTTCTTATTACTTTTCTTTAAACTTTTTCAAAGTTGGGACTATTTATATATGGCATTTCAATTTTGTAATTCCAAATAAAACCACTAATTTTAATCAAAATGAACAAAAAGGTAATCATAGCAATCGTTTCAATCTTACTAGCTCTTGTGGTTGGGTTCTTTGTTGGCAGAAAGACTATCAAGCTACCAGAGCCAAAACCACCAGTGTACATCCCTGGTGATACTGTCAAACAGGAAGTTCCCATCCCATATCCAGTAGAAGTAATAGTACCAGCAGAAGTTGATACTGGTGATTTGATAAGGTATTGTGTTACCAACGGTCTATTTACAGACCTATTCCCTACCGATACCATTATCCAACCACAGACACAGGAAGACAGCATCAAGATATATATGGCAATAACATCTGATTGGGTTAAGGAAAGAAGATATCAGCAAAACCTATTTGATGTGGATACTCTTGGCACATGTGATATTGACCTAACAGTATCAAACAACAAACTTCAGACACTAAACTACACATACATACCAGTAATAAAGCAGATAGAGACAGTTGTTGAGTATAAGAAGAAATTCAGTCCGTTTGTTGGTGCTGGATTTACAACTATCCCAGCAATAGTAGGTCAAGCAGGAATGTTCTTCGATGATAAGTATGGTGTGTCGTATTTATATCAATATGATTACACCAACAAGAAACATATACACGGTGGAACTTTTTTGATAAAGTTTTAGCAATATTATTTGGTTATTTAAAAAAAACTTGATAATCGCCAATTATCTAAAAAAAGTTTGATAATTATTTGGTATTGTTAAATAAATTGCATATATTTGAAATAAGAAAACAAGTAGCAGAGGTGCTGGAGTTTTCGGTTAACAATAGGGTAAGTAGGGGGTGAAGCAGAGTAGCCCCTGAATTGAAAGTTCTTTTTCATTATATATAAAGAAACAACGGTACTTGGTGTGTGGATTGTCAAAACCACCAATTTATAATGCTGGGAAACCAGTGCGTAAATACATACCATATTATCACAAATTTTAAAAACGTTGGGGAACGGACGAGGTTCGTTGGGTTTATTGGTTTATTATTGGTTATTTTTCTTTTTCAGGCGTTTTGAGTTTCCGTTCCCTAATTGAAATCTCGCAACCCGTAAGGGTATTAATATAAATCTTCGTTTGGTTTAAACGCCAATTTTTGCCAGCCCTGCCAGAAATGGTGGGGCATTTTATTTTTCCTGAATTAATATCAAATATTGCAGGAATTCAAGAAATCTTTCTTGTGAAAAAATTTTTTGAATATTTTTTGTTTATTCCAAAAATGCAACTATATTTGAACATGAAAAACCAAGACACCAATAAATAGAACGCCGATGAAATCATTATTAGAATTGCGTAGGGAGTTTGGGGAGTACATAGTGTGGTCTCTCAATAATCATAGTGGGAATAATGACCGCTTTTCTCTTATAAGTAGAGATATGGTTATTAATGGTGGTTTGTGTAGGTGTATAGCCAGATATAGGAATCTTACCAATAAGTTGGTTATTAATATTGGATACGAAACGACAGTTGATGACTATGGAAGTAAAACAATATATAAATGAAGTATGGAAACCGATTAGAGGTTTGGAGAATCTTTATGAGGTATCAAACTTTGGAAGAGTTAGAAGTCTTGACCGAATGGTAAATCATAGGTTTGGTAAACAATTAAAACGAGGAATACTTCTAAAACCTTTTAGAAATAGGGACGGGTATTTAATGGTTTGTTTAGCAAAAGATGGGAAAGAGAAGAAATATACTGTACACCGTCTAGTAGCAATCGCTTTTGTTCCAAACCCCAACAACCTACCAGAAGTAAATCATAAGGATGAGAATAAAACCAATAACATTTGGACAAACCTTGAATGGGTTGACAGCAAAACAAACTCCAACTACGGGACAAGAAACCAAAGAATAAGTAAAACTAAGACTAACGGAAAGCGTTCAAAGCCAATGATACTTACAACAAAACACGGAATTTATCTACATGAGTGGCCTTCAGTAAACGAAGCGGCTCGGCAAACAGGAATTAATGATACTAATATTTCGTATTGGTGTAGGGGAAGGAAATGTACTATTCTACCATTTAACTTTAAATACAAATCAATTAAATCTTAAATATATGTTGTTAAAAGGTCAAGAAGTTCTATCGTTCATAAAGACCGATAGCAAAATCTCCAACAAAGAAGTACACGATTTGGAGTATCAGATTAACGATGTGGTGTACAATAGGAATATGTCTTATTTAGCACCAACAACTGCATCAACGTTGTACACAGAGTTTGTGGAATACGGTAAACAGATTGCTGCCATCCAAGTATCGGATAAGCAAAAGCAACACAAGGAACAGGTATTGACAGCACTTCGTACCAATTGTCAGAACCTTAAGAAGTATGCTTCAAATAGACTGGAAGCAGAAGACAACGTGTTGGTTAAGAAAGTGATGAAGTACACCATCTACAAGTACCTTGAAGCAAAGAGGAACGACACGTTGACAGATTATGTTATCGTCCAGTATCTCCAGACCATCAAGGAAATTAAGGATACGTTGGTATTGCCGTTAATTGAGATTAACCCTCAGTCATTTGAAACTAAGGAACTGAAGAACTTCAACGATTTGACAACTGAGTTATTAACCCTATTAAATAAGAGGTATAATGAAAACTAATGTGACTGCTGAAACGATTATCAATATAGTGGCAAAAGACCCTTCAGCAACTGGTCAGACCCTCTATGATTATTTCCAATATTGTGGTCTAGGTGAGCCGTCTGGTGAGGAAATTCAATTATTTGAAAAAAAGATGAAAAAAGTTTAAAAAATATTTGCACAATCAATTTTTATTTTTACCTTTGCCGTGTGAAAGAAATAATGACTGACAAAATGACTGACATTTATTTTTGGCACGATAGTTGTTTAAGAAAAAAACAAACAAACATTTAAATAAAAATTTGATATGGAAAATTTGAAAATTAACTGCGACAAGAGCGTGATGGCAAACGCACAGAACAAGAACTTTAACAAAACTGAAATGGCTATTGCCAAGTTAACTGACTTCACTAAGAAGTATGCTGAAAGTAAGATTTTCACCAGCGAAATCCAGTATGGTGGTTTGACACCTGAACTACTGAGTAAAATTAAGTGGCGTGTATATGGAGAAGATATTCTTAGCCAGTTTTTCAACCTTTATCCAGAGTACAAACACATCAGCCAAGATAAGTTGATTGATGCTATCCGTAATGCTTATGATGAAGTTTTTGACAACTACCAGTTCACAGTACCTTCTTTTCAAAGTTTCGTAAAGTGGGCCAATAATAGTGTTTTTGACTGCTTCAACATCCTCGAAACCAAAGGACTTGGTGGTGATACCTTGCATAACTTCTTTGTAATCGCTGACGAACTGACCGAAAGAAAATCTTACTATATTGAAAAGTATTCTGACCATCCTGTTTGGACTCTCATTCAAAGATTTGTTAATTGTGTGGAATCACTTCAAAATGTATATGAAGATATGTGTGAAATGGCATCATATACTTGGAAGATTTAATTATTAACTAAAACTTTATCTATGAAAGAAAAAATTATTGAACTGGTTTACAACTTGGCTTCTCGCCCTGCTTGGGTTACGAAGAAAGACATTAATGCCTTATGTGATGGTACTTATTTGGACATTATTATGTTCGGTGACTATCACATTACACTAAACTTTGATGTGCCTATGGATGATTCCGCTTTTTGTGACGGTGGTGGTGCTTATGGTAAGAAGGATTTAGAGTATGCTGTTGAAATTATGGACAACAGAAAAGAGATTCTTTCTATTGCAGAAGAGTGGTTTAATATTGTTAGGGAGGCAGAATAGTATGTGGAAAAAGTCAGAAAATAAACCTACGGTCAATAAATCTATTGTTTATATAACTAACAATTGGAAAATGGGAGTTCTAAACCCATCAAAAGTAAATGGGTGGGAAAGTTGGGAGTTTCACTATGCAAGTAAGTACAATATCAGTTATTGGGCTTATCAGTATGAGTTGATTGAATATTTCAGAGACGATTTACCATTTTAGCACCATCAAAAGTCCTTTCTGTTGCAAGGAAGGCAAAAAGATTTACAGGTTGTCAACACCCCTGAACAAATTGCTGAGTTTATGCTTTTATTTTTATTTTTATTTTTATTTTATTGTTATGTGGGGCAGGGTCTGTCGTGAGATACACCCTGCTTTTTTATTTGCATAAAAGATTTTTATTTATTAACTTTGCAGAAACTTTAAATAAAACAACTATGGCAACATTTGAAATTAAGGATGCCAAGAAGCAGATAATTCTGTATAAGGGCAAGGAGTACAAAGTCGTTGTTCACTGGTCTGGAAAAAACTTTTGGCTAGTTGATACACAGACACAAGAAAAGATTGTTAGATGGGATTACACCAAGTACAGTCTATATTCTGTTCATGTAGCTGATACAGGCAACTACACAACCGCACATTTCATGGATGCTGATATAGCTGTTAAGGTATATGATGCTTATGTAGAGTATTACAAGAAACTTGCAGAAGTCAAATCCTCCAATTTTAAGATTAAGGTAAAAGAAGAGAAGTACAGCAAATCAGATTTGAAGGTGTTTGGCGAACCCCACAAGGATTGTATCATAGATATAACCACACCTATGTACAATAGGAATATTAGTTTGAGTTGTTCAAGTTTTAAGATATGATACCGATTAGAAGAACTATGATTGACGGCCTCAAAAGAGGTGAGGTGTCAGCAGAAGAAGTAAAGAACCACCTGATGCTTAACTACAACATCAGCGAAATCCTTGACTTCTGTGTAGAACTCTTATCCAAATACGAAGAGACAACAAAGATTCCAATCAGTAGAGAGGATTTTGAAGCACACTTCAGATTTATTGGTTTGAAAGAGGATGGAACGGTAGAAAAACGTGGACGTAAACCCAAAGAAATTGAACAACCGTTGTAGCCGATTTTGATAGGCTTATTTTGGCTACACTTGGCTTATGAAATAACGGCTTAAAAAGCCCTACTGGTAGCGTTTAAAGAGGTTCCTGCGTCCTTCTAATGGGCGCCTGTGGAAACAACTGGATTCGACCAGTGACATAGAAGCCATTATAAATAAGAAAGAAAGCCATAGGCTAAAAAAAGAGGCTACACATAAATAACCCCCAATTATGTGTAGAACTACATTCGATTACGCTTTCTATTGCAGAGCGTCAAAAGCTGGCAAAAAAGGCACAGCACCAGTTGAATTAAGTATCAGTATCAACGGTACTAGGAAATTCATTAACCTACCTCTTAAAGTCAATCCTGCTGACTTTAATAGGAAAAGGAAGCCTCAGCACATAGAGGACTATCTTGCAAGTCAGAGACGGTTGATTGATATGGCTGTAGTTGACTTATCCAAGCAGGGTCAGCCACTCACTCACCAGAACCTACGGGAATATCTACAATCAGGTGGTATCAAATCCTACACCATAGAAGACTGGCAGAACGATTTCTTCCGTATGCTGAAAAAGAAGCGTGGCAAGGAAATGACTGAACCACACTATAAGAGATATGAGTATGTACAGAACCTACTGTACCAGTATATCAACACTAAGGACGAACTGAACAAGATAACTCCGTTACTTATGGATGAAATCTATTCTGATTTGAAATCCAAGTATGAACTATCAACCGCTTGTGGCTATATCACCAAAATAAAAAGAATGGTAAGATTTGCCATTGATAATGGTAAGCTATCTATTAACCCATTCCAGTCAATAAAGATAAGCAAAGGGGAAAAACCTATTACATACCTAACCCAATATGAGATAGACAAACTGGAAGCCCTACACCAAGTATTAACCAATAAAACACTCATAGGGGTACTTGATGTATTCTTGTTTGGTTGCTATAGTGGATTGTCTTATATTGACATGAAGGAACTACTGCCAAAAGATATTAAGTATGCTCCTAATGGGGTCGCATACATAGAAAAGAAGCGTCATAAGACAGGAAGGATATTTACCTCTGTGTTGATGCCACAGGCATTAATAATCCTGCAAAAATATGACTACACCCTACCAGTAATCACCAACCAAAAGACAAATGAATACCTGAAACAACTTGGAGCTATGGCCCAGATTGAACAATCACTACATGTACATTTAAGCCGTCATACTTACGCTTGTTCACTATTGAACGCTGGTGTCCGTGCTGAGACTGTGGCAAAGTGTCTGGGTGATACACTCCAAATCTGTCTTAAACACTATGCGAAACTTATTACCTCAACCGTAGTTGATGAAGTGAAAGAAGTTATTTGATTCCAATCGAGACTTTTCCCTATATAGGACTGTTCGATTATCGGACAATTGTGTTTGGCAAGGAAACAGAACCTAAACCATTCAAGTGGCTATCAATCAAATTGGTAGCCATTTTTTCTTTACTTAATTGTCACACTTTGTTATATTATATGTGACTTTTTTGAAATAACTGACTATTTATTATTGTATGGAAAACAAAGATTTTATTAAACAGGAAGACGGGAAAGCGAGAACTTGGTTGGATGCCAACTTCTTCCCCAAAAAAAGAAAGTGCATACCACAGTTGGAATGAACACCAGACCAGTTCAATCCATTTGATGCAA
>Ga0310696_10001552_pt1 | contig 33062 bp, 46 predicted proteins | sample AusTroGonzalo_MG_4_FD_203885 | JGI IMG/M metagenome (GOLD analysis project Ga0310696, IMG submission 203885) | Bovine rumen microbial communities from tropical cattle in Woodstock, Queensland, Australia - Gonzalo_02 (v2) (version 2) | ecosystem: Host-associated > Mammals > Digestive system >... | reverse complement strand
GGAGTGTGACCATGGACGTGATGATTCTTGGCGAATGGTACGAGAGCGTTCGGGGATTGCCTGACCGTGACCGTCTGGCATGGTTCGATGGGATCTTCCGATACGCGAACGACGGCACGCTTCCGGCTGCCGGGGATGTCTGGGGGAATATCGGCGTCGGCATGGCCCGGCGGATGATTGACGAGCGGGCGCGGAAGTCACGCGCTGGCAAGTCTGGCGGACGGCCTAGGAAAGCAGACGGAAAAGCAGACGGAAAAGCAGAAACCGAAACGGCGAAAGCAGACGGAAAACATAAAGAAGGAAAAGAAGGAAAGAATGAAGGAATGAATGAGCGCGACAGCGCGCGCGCGCCGTCATTCGACATGGTGAAATCTCATGTTGCCGTCCACTTCTGCCCGCCGCCGCCGGATGATTTCGTGGCGGACTGGTATCGTCGCATGGGCGAGGGCGGATGGAAAGACCGCAACGGGCACGATCTGGCCGCGCGCGGACGTTGGCAACGGGAGCTTTCCGTATGGTGGACGCGGGAGAAGGAAAAAAATTCTGCCGCGCGCGCTTCCATTCAGGCGCGGCCCATGCTAATCGGCGCGAACGGCGTTCCGCTGAATCCTGACGGCGAACAGGGGCCGGAATTGATATGACCGTCACAGAAACAGAAACCGCCCTTCTCGGTGCCGTGCTGGCCGACGTGCCCGGCGCGCTGCCGGTTGCCATGGCGCGCGGCGTGCGCCGCGAATGGTTCACGGATGACGTTTGGGCCGTGACGTGGGATGCGCTGGCCGCAATCTGGGATAAGGGCAAGGCGGAATCCGCCGACGAAACGGTGGTATTGAACGCCGCGCGCCGCCTGGCGGCCAAAGATTCAGATCCCACGCTCAAAGACCGCGTGAGCGCCGCGCGCTTCTCTTCCGCAATCGAAAGCGCGGGCGTGGCCGTGGACGCCTATTGCCTGGACTTGAAAGACGCCTACTTAAAAAAGAAACTGCGCGCGCTGCTCAATCGGGAAATGAAACAGGCGGAAGCGTCCAGCGCGGACGCGCTCGGCGTCTCAATCCGCGCAGGGCTTGACGGACTTCTGGAAGAGGCCACGGCGGGGAAGGAAATCGCCGTGCGCGAAGTCTACGGCGGAATCATGGATGAATACCGCACGGCGTACCAAAAGAGAATCATCGAGAAAAACCTGGACTGGACGCCGGGCCTACGGATGCCGTGGGTGGAGCTTACGCGGATGATGAACGGCGTTCGGCCCGGCTTGCATGTGCTGGCCGCGCGCCCTTCCGTCGGCAAGACGAGCTTTGCCGTCAATCTCATGCGCTATTGGTGCGACGTTGGCGCGCGCGTTGTATTCTGTTCGCTGGACATGCCGCGCCGCGAAGTGTTGCGCCGATTCCTGGCGGAGCGCGCCCGCGTCAGCATCAGCAAGGCGATCTATTCGCCCACGCAGACGGATCTTGCCGCCATGGAGCGCGCCATGGACGTACAGGCCGGACTGCCCTTCTCCGTCGTGGAAACGCGCGACGTAGACGAATTAAAAACATTCTGCGCCGTGCGCAAGGCCGCCGGGAAGCTGGACGTTGCCGTGGTGGACTATCTGCAACTGCTACACGCGCACGCCCTGGGGCGTGAAGACGCCGTGGAGTATGCGCGGATTTCCTACGTTTCAAACGCGCTGAAAGAAATGGCGAACAGGCTAGAGCTTCCCGTGATTGCGCTGTGCCAGTTGAACCGGGAATCCACGAAGGCGGAGCGCGCCGGGCAGATGCCGGGCCTTTCAGACTTGCGCGGAAGCGGCAGTATAGAACAGGATGCCTTCACCGTGGCAATCCTTCACCGCGACGCCGGAACGGTGGAAACGTGGAAGACGCCCGGATTCGAGCCGACGGGCCTTGTGCCTGACGGCACGCGGGAACCGGCGAAGATTGTAGATCCTATTTGGTGGATTCTGTGCAAGTCACAGAACGGCGGAACGGGCATGTATCCATTCGTTTCGTGGCGGCCATATTTCAGTTGGATGATTGCGGACTACAACGCGCCAGCAAACGCCGTCGAGCGCGGGGCCGGTGCGACGAAGACGGTAGTTGCGGACAATTCGCCGAAGTTCAAGCGCGTTCATGCAGACTGGCGGCACGATCCCATGGAAAACGTGCTGCGCGCCAATGGTGCCCTTCTGCCCGAAACGCCGCTACATGAACCGGCGTCCGCGCCGCGCGCCGCCGCTGATTATGATTATGACGCGGAAGACGAAGAGCAAAACTAAAGCAAACCAGGAGCAAAAACGATGACGGAAAAGACGCACAAAGAGCGCATGGATTATGGCGCGTTTCTGGACGGGAAGCGCGAGCGCGTGGAGCCGGTGGGATTCGACGTGCCGGACGCGCGCATATCTTCCCGGCTGTTCGACTGGCAAGCGAAGATCGTACAATGGGCCTTGCGACGCGGACGCGCGGCGCTGTTCGAGGATTGCGGCCTGGGGAAGACGGCACAGCAAATCGAATGGGCGCGGCACGTCAGCGAACATACCGGGCGGCCCGTGCTGATTCTTTCGCCGCTTGCCGTGGCGGATCAGACTGTGCGCGAGGGCGTGAAGTTCGGCGTGCGCGTGACGAAGTGCGCAACCGGCGCGGACGTGCAGCCGGGCGTGAACGTGACGAATTACGAAAGGCTGGAGAAGTTTTCAACCGGCGTATTCTCCGGGATCGTATTGGATGAATCTTCAATCCTGAAAGCGTACAACGGCAAGACGCGCGCGGCAATCACGGCCTTTGCGCGTGATATTCCGTTCCGTCTGTGCTGTACGGCCACGCCCGCGCCCAATGATTTCGTGGAGCTGACCAATCACGCGGAGTTCCTGGACGTGATGAGCGGAAAGGAAATGCTCGCCCTATTCTTCCGTCAAGACGGCAACAGCACGCACGCCTGGCGCTTGAAGGGCCACGCAAAGCGCTCATTCTGGATGTGGATGGCGGAATGGAGCATTGCGATACGCCGCCCTTCCGATATTGGCTTTTCGGATGACGGGTACATTCTGCCGCGTCTTTACATGCACGAAGAGAGCGTCACCAACACCGTGCATGACGGATTTCTGTTCGCCATGGAGGCGAAGACGCTACAGGAGCGCCGCCAATCGCGCCGTGATACGCTAGAAACGCGCGTTGCGCGCGCGGCGGAGCTTGCGAACAAGTCAAGCGACCAATGGCTTATCTGGTGCGACCTGAACGACGAAAGCGCCGCCCTGGCGCGCGCAATCCCGGATTCCGTGGAAGTCAAGGGGGCCGATAGCGCGGACTTCAAGGAAAAGGCCCTGAATGACTTTGCAATCGGGAATCTGCGCGTGCTGGTGAGCAAGCCGTCAATCGCGGGATTCGGGATGAATTTCCAGACGTGTTGCCATGTGGTGTTCGTGGGCTTGTCCGATTCATACGAAAGCTTCTACCAGGCAATCCGGCGTTGCTGGCGTTTCGGCCAGACGCGGCCCGTTGACTGCTATGTGATTTGCAGCGACAGCGACGGGGCCGTGGTGGAGAACATCAAGCGCAAAGAGGCGCAATCATCCGCCATGTTCGAGGAAATCGTCAAGGCCATGCGCGGCCTGGGCGACATCGGCGCGCTGAAACGCAATGAAATGACATACGATCCGCACGCGCCGATGGAGATTCCCGCGTGGCTGGTGAAAGTGGCGTGATTTCTTAAACCTAAAAGGAGCAAACACGATGACCAAAGTATTAGACCAATGCGCCGGTGAGCGCTTCCACATCTACAACGGCGATTCCATAGAAGTCTGCCGCGACCTGACGCCGGATAGCGTCGGCTTGTCCGTCTTCTCGCCGCCCTTCCCCGGCATGTACGCCTACACGAACAGCGCGCGCGACGTGGGCAACGTGAACGGCTTTGCGCAGCTTGTGGAGCATTTCGGCTACCTGGCCGATTCGCTTTTGAAGATCACGCAGCCGGGCCGAATCTGCGCAATCCACCTGACGCAAGAGCCGGTATTCAAGGGCCGTGATGGATACGTCGGCTTGCGCGACTTCCGGGGCGACATGATACGCACGATGCAGGATGTGGGATGGATCTACTATTCGGAAGTGACCATCGACAAGAATCCCATGCTAAAGGCAAGCCGCACGAAAGAGGCTACGTTGCTGTTCAAAACGCTTGCCGCCGATTCATCCATGAACCGCCCGGCGCTCGCCGACTACCTGGTGGTATTCAAGAAACCGGGCGAGAACGGCAATCCGATACGCGCGGGCATTTCGGAGCGGTACGGCAACCGTGACGGATGGATCACAAGTGACGAATGGTGCGAATGGGCCGCGCCCGTCTGGTATAGGGCCATGCCGAAGGAGAAATCACCGCATTATCCCTTCCAGGCAAACTACCCTTCCCGTCATCAGGCCACGGACGGCATAAACGAGGGCGACGTGCTGCGCAATTTCGTGGACGGGCGCGACAATGAAGACGAAAAGCATCTTTGCCCGTTGCAGTTGGGCGTCATCGAGCGCGCCGTCAAGTTGTGGAGCAATCCCGAAGACGTTGTGCTTTCGCCGTTCATGGGCATTGGAAGTGAGGGCTATGTGGCCGTGCGCCACAATCGGCGCTTCATCGGTTGCGAGCTGAAACCATCGTATTTCCGCGTTGCGTGCCGCAATCTGCGCGACGCGGAGGCCGCGCGCATCCGAAACGACGAGGATCTATTCAGCGCCGCGAGCGAAGAGAAAGGCGGTGCGCAATGATATTAAACGAGATCGTATCAGCGCTCATTAGGTTTGAGGAAAAGTACAAATTCCCATATAACGACCTTGCCATCATTGTTCGTAACGAGACACGAATGGAGATATTGCGCGAATGGCTTAGCCCATTAGGGGCATTCTTGGATATAGATAGTGTTACCATCTTCGGAATTCCGATGATTGCAACTTCAAGCATGAAGGAATCATTTTGCATTGCCTTCATGCCTGGCCGTGAAGACAAGAAAGGCTGTGAGGAATGACCAACTGGAAAGAGATTTGCGCGAAGTGCGCGGACGGCGAGATTGAGCCGACGTACTGCGAATACTACGGCGAGCCGGACGGGTGCAACTCACCTACACGCGGCGAACATCCTCCAGTCAATAACGCGGCGGAGATGCGCGAAGCGCTGGTTGCGCTCCGAGACGCCGCACGGAATTTCTACCACCAGATCCTGAACTCGAAATATAACGACATAATGGACGAGTACAAATGTCGAGAGCGGGGATTTCCCGCTTTACTCGATCTGCGCTATGCGATTCCGAAGGCAAACGCCGCCCTCGCCGCGCCCGCGCGGAATTGTGACGTTGGCACGCCGGATGAGCAGACGGAAAGATATAGCAATCATTGCGAGAGCTTCATACGCAAAGACGGTTCAAAGCCGTGCGCTGAATGCCCTTGTTGTGGCGTGGTGCAGTTTGGGAAGTGTGAGTTTGCGTGGGCGCAGATGCCGTACACGGAGGGCAAACAATGATTGTTTCGGAAGTGACATACGACACCTACCACAAATATGAAGTAAAGTACATCTGCCACAGTTGCGGGAATGAAATCTGTGACAATCGCTATGTTTACTGCCCGCATTGCGGCGTGAAGTTCGAGAAGAGCGGACATCCCGAAAGGCTGGATCTTGACGAGGGGTATATCTGCGGATTGATTGCGCTTGCAATCGTCAACGGCGGATTCTGCGAAAACGGGCAAGCCTTCATCAACAAGGGAAAGTATCTTCGAGATGAGGGGACTTTCGGCGTTGGCGGAGTCTGGGCCGGATGGAGAAAATCAGCAGAAGAGAGTGATGGTGCGAAATGACCGTGGTGATGACATCCGTGATTGAATGGCGCGAGGGGAAGCCGTATGCGCAAATCTACTGCTACACGGCGGCGGAGCGCGGAGACGAAGAGCGCGTGCGCGACGTGAATCACGCCGTGGAGATTGCGCGCGGGATCGTCGGCGACGGGCCGCATCTGAAAAGCGGCGTGCCGACGAAGGGCCTTGCGCGCCTCTTCGACATCTACATCAACGTGACGCACACGCGCAGGGGCACGGCGCAATACCGGGCCGATTACCGGCGCTACTTCGGATGCCCGGTGCGCGTGGCCGGTGAGATGATGGACATCTACCGGGAAATCAAGAAGGTTTTAAGGGGCGCGCGCGATTCGCTCCGCGAACGGCGCGCCGCACAAGAAAACAAGAAAGGATAAAACCACATGGGCAAGAAACAGCAAATCATAGAAGCGGCCATTGCGAAGATCCACGCAGAGGCCACATGCAAGGCCACGCGCTCGCCGCAGTTCATGGCGGACTTCGCGGAGGCCGTCATCCGCCACATGGCGCAAGAGTTGGAGGGCGCGCAATGAACATGGATTTGGATTATGCTTACAACATTGCGACGCGGTGGACTTCCGATAACGAGGAAGACAGCACATACGGCGTGGCGTTCGTTCGCGGTGAAGATGGCGTGTTCCGTGTCTACGCAACGGACAAGCGCGCCGCAATCCGCATCGACATCAAAGAAGGTGGCGGCATGAAAGACAGCGTGCCGGATGACTACCCGATTGACGGGGTGCGCAAGCTGATGGACAACTGGCCGGAAGAGGGAGCGCCCGGCGTGGACGCATACACGATCTACGCTGCGAATCTGAAACGCGCCGTCAAAGCCGTGTTCATGGACTACGCCGAAGACATGCTGGAAAGACACCTTCCGCTTGTATCGGAGGCGGATTGGCCGGAAATGCTGATTGCGTTTCCTGACGCGAAACACACGAAGCTTTCCGTGGGGTACGCGCAAGGGCTTTTGCTGAATGTGACGCCCTGGACGCATCTCCGCGCGCTTCTGAAAATGCGCGGCGAATCCCGGCACACGAAGACGATCCATGTGCAGGGTGAGGGATTCCGGCTTGCCATTGCGCCATGCTTTAATGCCGAATACATGACCGACAGCATAGCGGACATCCAGACGGGCACGCTCATTCATCCGTGCCGCGAAGGAAACAGGGAATGGCAGTCGAGGTTTGTATGACTTGCGGCGTGATACAAAGCGGGATACCACTCCTTCCCGCCGTGCGCAACGTGGGCGGTGCGGTGCCGCAAGGGGGTGGTTCGTCCCCGGTTACATGCCGCACAGCGTCTTGGGATTTGCGCTACGGGCGCGCGACAAAGCGCCCTTCTAACAACTCAAAGAAAGGAAATCATAATGGCTAAAGGAAGTAAGATTGCCCTGATTCGTGAGTTCAGGTGCGAAACGCAAGAATCATATACTGAATATCCAGTAGTTGCTCTTTGCGCGAATGTAGTAGTTGACCGTGGGGATGTCTTGTATGTTGACGGCGGAATCATCAAAGACGCATTGTGCGCGGCGGTGAAGGATGCCGTCGTGTACAAAGACCGCAAGAAAACGGAAGAGGGGAAAGACAATGCTTGAAACGATATGCAGCCATGAACGGACGGCGCGCCGTCGGCATTGGTGCAACTACTGCGGAAGCCCGATATTGTCCGGCGAGACGTACCACTTCTCAAAACTTGCGGATGACGGTAGGGTATGGACATGGAAATCACATCTGCGGTGCAAAGAGCTTGCGCGTCTCATTTGGGATTATGTAGACCCTGACGAGGGCATGAGCGCCGAAGAATTCCGCGATGGATTGAGCTCGGTTGCGGGCGCGTTCGTCTGCCCGGAATGCCCGCACAGGATCAAAGACACGGATGACTGCTATCATCCGATGGGGCCTGATTGCCTGAATCACATTCACGCATTCTTCCAGGATCACAATCTTGTCATGAATAGGCCGTGGTCATGGATTTGCGTGCCGAAGAAGAAAGGCGAGGGCGAGGGATGAGTAAATCTAAATTGTGCATCGGTTGCCGTTGCAAGCATTACGAATTATTCGATGACGGCGAAGACGAGAACGGGAATCCGTATCCGCCGAATCCGTATTGCGGTGCCAAAGATGAGTTTCTTGAAGACATGGGATTTGCGGCTGAATGCGTTGCGCCCGACAAACAGGAGATTGAAGAATGAAGAATTGCTTTTTCTGTACGCGCACAGACTGCCCGCAAGTTGGCATTGACGGCATGTGGGGGGATGCTTGCGCAATGGATGATGCCTACGGGATCGTCATCAGCCCTTACGAAGACGAAGAATCAGACGATGAAACGGAGGATGACCAATGAATCAGCTTATTGCATTGTGCGACGCCATAGAAGCGCATGTGCGTAAAGGGATGCAGGATATGCGCGAGCTTGTGCAATCTGACGCATTTTGGGCGCTCAAAGATGACGAGCGGCAAGCATTGATTGCCTTGCGCCTGAAAGCCGCTTTACGGGTTGACAAAGTGCTGGAGGGCAACTAATGGAAAACACGATAGCACGGATTGTATCAAAGAAGCGCCTAATGGCCGATAAAATCGAATCGTCCGCTTCTGCCCACGGCGGCCCGAATCAGTTTCAGGCGGAGCTAATCAAGGATCTACGCGAAGAGGCGGATGAGATCGAAGAGGCGCATCAGCGTGAAATGGAAGCTCACGGAATCCAGATGGGGCAACTTGCCCGCAAAGAGGCCATGAACATTGACAAAATGATACATGGCGCAATGTGCGGACTTGCGCGCGGCGTGTTGTGGCGTGAGACGGCATTTGCCGACGTTCAATGGTATTATGCGGAATCGCGTCTGTATGTCATTCGGATAAAGCACGGGCAGCCGAACGAGCATCTACGGCTAATCAAGGCGAGTTGTCCAGATGAGGCGATTTCCCGCGCAGTATTCGACATGAAATGCGAGGATGACGCATGAGCCTGAAAGACGTTGACCTGATAGACGGCAAGAATAAACTGGAGCTTGCTATCTCACGCATAAAGGCCCATTGCACGGGCAAGAATACCCTTGTGGCCTTTTCCGGCGGCAAGGATAGCCAATGCTGCTATCACCTTTGCAAAGACGCCGGAATCCCCTTCACGGCACAATACAGCGTCACGCGCTTTGAACCGCCGGAGCTTGTAAGCTTCATCCGCGAGAATTACCCGGATGTCATCTTCCGGCGCGCCTATAAGATGACGCTTGTGGATGAAATCGCATACCGTGGACTTCCGAACAGATGGGCGCGCTGGTGCTGTGACACGAAGCACAAGAAGACGCCCGGATTTGATATTGCCGTCGTGGGCGTGCGCGCGGCGGAAAGCGCGCGCCGCAAGGCAAGATGGCGCACGTTTGGCCGGAAACCTGACGGATCGTTTTATTGTTGCCCTATTTTCGACTGGACGGATGATGAAGTCTGGGAATACCTGAATGGCAAGAATCTACCGCATTGCTCAATCTATGACGAAGGACGGAAGCGCATCGGGTGCGTCTGTTGTCCGCTTGCAACCAACTTCATGCGCGCCGACGCGGAGCGCTGGCCGAAGACGGCGGAAATGCTCTTTGCTGGATTCAGTAAGAATTGGGAAAAGGCCATTGCAAGCGGCGGCGTCACAAGCACGGGATCGCCTTATCGTATGCTTGAATGGGGCACGCCGCGTGCCGCGTTCGAGCATTGGCTGGACACGGGCATGACGATCAAGAAATCTTCCAAAGATCCCGGCGAGGATGAGCCGTGCCTATTCGCCGGAACGGGATTCAGCGAAAGCGACGGCATGGCGGAAACGGAGAATGACGCATGATATACATTGCAGGGCCGATGAGGGGTATGCCGGAATCCAACTATCCGGCGTTTCGACGCGCCGCGCAACGGTTGCGCGCGTGCGGCCATATCGTCGTTTCGCCGGTGGACATCGGCGAGGGATACGGCGGGCAAGAAAAGCTGCTGAATGACGAAGATCTTTTGAAGCGGTGCATGGAAGACGAATTGCGCGCCCTTGCCGAATGCGACACCATCTATCTGCTGAAAGGCTGGCAATACTCAAAGGGCGCGCTTGCTGAATTGAAATGCGCCATTGAGCATGGCCTTTCAATCATCCTGGAGGGCCAATACCCATGAATTACAAGACGCCCATCAGATTCACTTGCCCGGATTGCGGGGCCGTGTTCATGGCCCATTCGCCAAAGCAGAAGCGGTGCCCGGCGTGTCAGGCGCGCGTCACGCGGGAGAAGCGCCGCGAGATCGTGCGCCGCTACGCGGCCCGCCACAGCACGGCCACGCATGAACAGCGGCATTGCCGCCGTTGCTGTAAGGCGTTCGTGTCCACGCACAAGAATCATCATTACTGTTCGACCGCGTGCCAGATTGAGGCGAAGCAGGGCGCGAAGCATGTAGAGCGGCGTTGCCGCCGGTGCGGCAAGCCGTTTGTCACGCGCCGGGCGAATCAGAAGTATTGCACGCATGACTGCATGGTGCGCTGGCATCGTGAGCGCATCGTCGGCATTGAGGATTGGGATAAGAAAGCGCAAGCGGCATTTCTCATGGAGCCGATAACCGGCGATCCTTGCAAGCTTTTTCCGCAGCTTCCGCGCCGTGCCATTGCAAGACTACAACGGCAAGCACGAATTGAGCAAGGGCGCGCCGTTGCGAAGAAGACAGCAAGCGTACAACAGCAAGCGCGCGCGAAAGCTCCGCCGAAACCGAAGGCGGAGCCGTGGCAAGAGCGCGTTGCGCGGGAATTGCAGATTCCAGATCCCGACGCCCGCTTTGCCGCCGCGCGCAAGTGGACGCCGAAGGAGCGGAAGTACGCGCAGAAGCTGGCCATGCGCGGCATGGGATGGAGAGGCCCGGCGTATGGAATATGAGAGCGTGCGACAACTTGCCGCAATCGGCGTTTCACGCCGGGAAGCGGAAGCGTACATCGGGCGCAAGCTGACCGAAGAAGAGCGCATCGTATTTGACGCAGGGCGCGTAGAGGCGAAGCTTGCGAAGGCCGGTTTGCTTCCGCAATCCGGCGCGGCCCGAAAGGCGAAAGTTGTAGCAGCTCATAACGACGTGGGCGAGATTCCCGCAATCCGCCACAAGAGCGTCCGCGAGGCGTGCCGGTACAATCTGGAATTGTACGGATGGATCTACTGCCGCCGTCTGCTAGACCATCGGGCGAGCGCCACGATCCGGGATAAGTTCGTGCATCGTCTGCAAGAGGCCATTCTACACGGCGGGCAGTTCGCCGTGGCGTACACGCGCGGAGCTGGCAAAACGACATGGATGGTGATTGCAATCGAATGGGCCGCCGTTTACGGCCATTGCCGCTATCCCGTGGTGATTGCGGCCACGGCGGCCCTTGCCCGCAACATCGTGAAGACGGTATGGGCGCATATTGAAAGCTCGCCCGAATTGCTGGCCGACTTCCCGGCAATCGCCCTTCCCATCCGCGCCCTGGGCGGCGTGGCGCAGCGCGCGGCGTCGCAAACGTACCACGGGCGGCCCACGGGGATCGAGACTGGCGCGGCGCACGTCCGCTTTCCCCTTCTCCGCAATGACGCGGGCGCGCCGATGGATGACGGCAGCGGCGCAATCATCGGTTGCGTGGGCGTGGGCGGCAGCGTGCGCGGACTTCTGGATATGGGCGTGCGCCCTGACCTTGTGCTGTTCGACGATCCGCAGACGAAGAAAGACGCCGCTTCCACTTCCCGCGTGAAGTGGATTGAAGACTTCATCCACAAAGACGCGCTCGGCCTTGCGGGCCACAACCGCACAATCTCCGCGTTCGTCACGATCACGCCGCAGAAGTATGATGACGTGGCGTGCCGCATCATGTCAAAGGAGCTGCATCCCGAATGGAATGTGAGCGTCCAGCGTTTCGTGGACAAATGGGATGCACGGGGCGAACAGCTCATCCCGGAGTTCGTCGAGGCGTTCCACATCGACGTGGCAAACGACGATTTCACGCGCGCCAATTCCCGCGCCTGGTACGTCGCCCACAAACATCTTTTCGAGGGCACGATCACCATTGACCCGCTCGCATTCGACCGCGAGCGCGAAGAAGACAGCATCCACCACGCGCTCAATCTGTACGCGCGCATGGGCCGCGAGGCGTTCGAGATCGAATGCCAGATGAAAGTGGCGGCGGAGGAATCGGAATTACACCTGACCACGGACGGCGTGGCCGGACGTCTCAACTCAACGCCGGAATGGGTATGCCCGCCGGGCACAAGCTCCGTGGTGGCCTTTTGCGACGTGAACATCAAAGAGGGCGAGGGCCTTTCGTACTGCGCGGCGGCAATCGGGCGCGGGCGCGTGGTGGGCGTCATCGGATACGGGCGCTATCCGAAGACGGGGGCCCTTGTGCCGCCGGGCACAAGCGATCTTGCCCGCAAGCGCGCCGTGGCGAAGGCGATTCGCGTAGTGACCAATGAGATACGGCGGCAGCGCATCCGCGACACGAAGGGCCGCACGGTTGAAGTGGTGGCCATGGGATTCGACCGTGGATATTTGCCTGATGCCGTGTGCCGTTCGCTTTACGTCATGCGTCGGCGTGGGATCGTCATCGAGGAAATCGGCGCGGACGGGAAGAAGCAGAGATCCGTGGTGCCGGTGCCCTTCCCGCTTCTGGCCGTGCGCGGCGTTGGCGGCCCGGATGACGAGGAAAACCGGCGCGGGAAGGACGTGTTGCGCGTCGGCGATCACATCCTTGCGCGGAAGAGCGAGAAATACGGCAACTATCTGGAAGTGTTCACGCCTTACTGGAAGGAGATTGCGCGCTCCGGCTTTCTGGAAGTGCCGCTTATGCCCGGCAGCGTTTCCCTTTGGGGAGATGACGCTGGCAAGCATTGGGAATTCGCGCAAGAGGTATGCGCGGAGCGCCTGGCATTGAAATACCTGAATCCGCGTCAGCGCATGGTATGGGATTGGAAGACATACGGCCCTAACCACTACGGCGACGCCCTGACGGGATGCTTTGCCATTGCAAGCTGGTACAGGCTATATGACGCCACGGCGCAGATTGTAGACCGTGCGGCCCGCACGCCGCTGGAAGCGGATCTGTTCGATCCGCGAATCAACACGGAGATTCAGAAGAACGCCGCAGAGACGCCCGCGCCGTGGGAAACGGCCCTTCCATCGGAAACGGCGGAGCGCGTGCGCGGAGTTGTGAACAAGCCTATCAACAGGCCGAATGTAATTCACAGATTCAGAAAGGGAAGGTGGAAGCGGTGACACAGCAAATCACGCGGAATGTTGAAATCTGCCGAAACTGTGGAAGCTGGAATAGCTTTCGACTGACGCGCACATTCACCGTGCGCGGACAGAAGCGCGCTTATGCGAAATGCCGCGTATGCGGCCAGAAATCGCTTATCCTCTACCGTGAAAAGCCGAATATGTCTAGATTGTAGACTGGAAATCTTGCGGGCATATTGAAAATTGCGCTTTCCATGTAATAATGGTGGCGCAATGACACGCAAAGCGAAAATCAAGGCGATCAATGCCGCAAACGACCTGAAAGGCCGGATTGCGATATTGGATCGTGTAATAGACGAAGTGGCCACTTCCGGCTTTTCGTCAGCGACGATTTCCGCCGGAAGCGGGAGCAAATCCTACACGCGCGCCGATCTGGACAGCTTGCGGGCGCAGCGCGAAGATCTTATCAGGCAGTATCGGCACGCCGCGTGCCGCGTGACCGGCGCGCCGCTAATCGGCAAGATTCACCACTTCTGGAGCTAGTCATGGGAAAGACAGCGACAGCAAAAGCAAAGCGCGCAAAGAGCGCCACGCGCCGCCAGAGGCCGCATCAAACGCCGCAAGCCGTGCCGTCAAAGGCATCTATTCCGTTCGCGGCGCTTGACGCGGCCTCTCGGCGGCACGTCATGCGCGTGATGATGGCCGGATTGCGGAAGATGGGCGGATATTACGGGCGCGGCAAGTTCAATTCCGTATCCGGCGAGGATGTCCGCTTGCGCAAGCGCCTTCCCATCGAGACGGGGCCGGAAGATGAGGCGTTGCCGTCTTCGGAGCGGTTGCAGATAATCGCCCTGGCCCGTGACATGGCGCGCAACAGCGCCATGATGAACGGCTTTCTAAAGCAGCTTGAATTGAACGTTGTGGGCAACGTCGGCGGCAAGGCGTCATTCAAGTTCACGGATGATTTCAGTGCTTCCGCCGTCATCATGCGCGAGGCGTTCGCGGAATGGGCGTCAACTTGCGACTTCTTCGACGGCAATTCCCTGGGCAAGCTTCTCCGCATTGCCCTGAAAACGAAGTATCTGACCGGGGATGCCGTCTTTCTGTTCGATGACGGGATCATAGACGATACGGGCAAGATCCTTCTCTTCGAGGGCGACAGCATCGCGTCACTTCCAGACGCCTATTTTCGCGCCCATTTCCCCGGCTACACGCAGCGGCAGGGAATCATAAAGGACAAGTACGGGCGCAAGGTGGGCGCAATCGTGAGCGCGTCACAGCGCGGAAGATCCACGTTTGAGCCTTACGGCCCGGACGGCGCGCTTGCCGCGTGGCCGCTTCTGCGGGAGCCGGGCGCGGAATGGATAGATTCGCCATTCTACATCTACTCAAACACCTACCGCGCGAACCAGGGGCGCGGCACGCCGAACGTGGCGAGCAGCATTGACGCCATCATCGACGTTGAAGACATGACGAAATACGAGCTTCAATCGTCGAAGAAGAACGCGCAGACGCTGGCCACGGTGACATACAAGGGCGAACCGTCCGCGCCGCTTCCCGACGGCATGGAGCCGCCGCCGCGCCTTTCCGATGACGCCACGGACGCGGAGATCGAAGAGGCGGCGGGCGAGATTGCCGAAGAAGAGGCGCAGCGCCTGGATATTGACGTGCTGGAAGGCGCGGGCGTGCTGTATGACATCCTTCCGCCGGATTTGCAGATGAATCTTTTGGACACGAAGCATCCCAATTCCGGCATGGAGGGATTCGTGGGCTTCATGACGGGCCGCATCGGCTGGGCAAACGGCATGGCGAGCTTCTACGCGAGCGGCAAGGCGGATAAATCCTTCTCCGCCGTCCGTGGCGAACAGATGCTGACATGGCCCATGTTCGAGGATGAACAGCACGATTTGGAGAGCGGCCCGGCGGATTGGATTCTGCGCCGTTGGTATTCCTGGGCGGTGCGCCACGGGCGCATCAAGGCAGACTTGAAGATTCCGCCGTATTGGTGGCGTTCGGTGAAGTGGACGTGGCCGCGTTGCCGCGAGATCGACGCGGTGAACGAGCAAACGGCCATGACCGCGCGTCTGCGCAACTTCACCGGCAGCCTTGCCGAATACTACGGCGCGGATTGGCGCGAAAAGCTGACCGCGATCCGCGAAGAGTTGGATTACTGCCGCGAATTGGGAATCCCGCATCCCGCGTTGCAGACCGTCAGCGGGCAAATGATTGATTCTGATTTATTCATAAAGAAAGGAGCAATGACGCATGAAGACATTTAAGCTTGACGCCGAAATCGCGCAGAAAACGCAGGATGTTGATTTCTGGGGATTTAGGTTCCGCACAATCGGGCCGGATTCCCTGGAAACCTTTTTGAAAGGGTGCGCCGTCGGCGAGAAGGTGAAGATTGAAATCAATTCGCCCGGCGGCAGCGTGATTGCCGGATTGGCCATGGCGAACATGATAAAGAACAGCAAGGCCCATGTGATTGCGCATGTTGTGGGCATTGCGGCAAGCATGGCGTCCGTCGTGGCGTGCGCGTGCGACGAAATCCAGATGGAAGAGGCCGCTTTCCTGATGATTCACAATCCATGGAGCGAAGCGGAGGGCGACGCGGAAGACATGCGCCACGCCGCCGACGTGCTGGAATCCATGGAAGAGGCCATGCGCGCATTCTACCGTGGCAAGTTCCCGACGATGACGGACGGGGATCTTGACGCGCTCATGGCGGAAGAAACGTGGATGACCGGCGCGGACTGCAAAGAGCGCGGCATGGTATGCGAGCTTGTGCCGTCCGACGTGCGCGCGGCGGCGTGCGTGACGCGCCGCCACTTCAAACACATGCCCGAAGCGGCGGCAAAGTTCATGGAGATCCACGACGCCGCGCCGCAGGGCGCGCAGCCGACGGCCACGGAGCCGCAGGGCGAGGCCGCGCCGCAGGATACGCCGCCCACGGCCACGGAGCCGCAGGGCGAGGGAGCGCAGCCGGCGGAGCCGACGCCCGCGCCGGGCGAGAATTGGGAAGCGCGCTACAAGGGCGTCATGCGCAAGATGAGCGAAAAGGCGGATGAGATCACCGCCCTTCACGCGCAGCTTGACGGCATGACCAACACGGCGAACGAGGCAAAGGCCGTGATTGAGCGCCTGAAAGGCGAAATCAGCGCCCACAAGGCGCAGATTGACGAGCTGATTTCAGAAGTGGCAAAGGCCAAAGGCGATCTTGAAAAGGCGCAAGCCGATTTGAGCGCCGCCAATGACCGCGCCGACAAGGCAGAGAAAGACCTTGCCGCAAAAGGTGAGCGGCTTTCGACCTTGGAGAAAGCGCACGCGCTGCTTACGGCGGGCGTGCTGAAACCTGGCGGGGAAGCGAACGGCGAAGAGCCGAAGGGCCGCACGCCCGAAGAGCGCGAAGCAATCCGCAAATCCCGCAAAAACCGCAAAACCAACTAATTGAAAAGGAGCCAACAATGGCAACTTCTCTTACTAAGAAAGGCATCCTGGCCGCGTCTGACAAGGTTATCGTCGCCGCGCGCCCGGCCCTGGAAATCGTCAAGAATTTCACGCTTGATTTGAGCGACGCCGCCGTCAAGAAAGGCACGGGCGTTGTCGTGGATGTTGCCGTGTCTTCGGCGGAGGATTTCGTCAAGGGCACGAACAACTACAAGCACGCGACGGGAACGGTTACGCCCGTTACCGTGCCCGTGAACATCCGCAAGAAGTCTACCTTCTCGCTGGATGACATGGACGCAATCGACGATGAGACTTCCCATCTTTGGGATAAGTTCGCGCCGACGGCGGGCCGTGCCGTGGGAAGCGCGATCATCGGCGCCGTCACAAGCCTTCTTTCGTATTCGTCTCGCATGACGAACACGCACACGCTCGGCGGTTCCACGCTCAAAGACTTCTTCGCTCTTCGCGCGTTCATGGAGAATCAGGGCATTGACCCGGCGACGGTGGTTGCGCTGCTTGCGCCCACGACTTACACCGATCTTTGCGCCGTGCTGAATGCGGGCGTTGTCGGTGACGGTTCCGTGGTGCGTGGTGCCATCATCGGGCAGGCGCTCGGCTTGAAGGCCATTTACAGCGCGCCGACGATTTCCAATGCGTCCGCCGCTGACGCCACGAAGGGCGTTGGCTGGCTGGTTCCCGAAAACGCGCTGGCAATCGCCAATCGTACCGTGCAGCCCATCAAGGGCAAGCCCGGCGGTGAGACGCTTGAATTCGGCACGTTCACGGACGAGGTGAGCGGCTTGAATCTCACGGAGCGCGTCGTTTACGATTCCGGCGACGGCGAATGCTTCTGGACGAGCGAATGCCTCTTCGGCGCGAAGCTGACGCGCGAGATCAACAGCGGCACGCCGAACGGCGCGCCCGGCATCTACCAGGTGCTTGTGAGCTAGTAGAAACGCTACGCACACACGGCGCACGGGCCGACGCATGACGGCCCGTGCGCCACGCGCCGAAACTGAAAGGAAAGTGACAATGAAAAAAGCAGTTGCAAGCATTCTCATTCTGTGCGCCGTCTGCGCGCACGCGGCCCGCGTCATGTCCATTCGGCCCGGCGAGACGAATCAAGTTGTGAGCGGGCGCGTTTTGGCCGTGGAAGCGCTGACCGTACAGGCCGCACAGGCCGTCACGCTTTACGGCGTCAACAGCGTGACGGAGCAGACGAACGGCACGCAGATCGTCGTGCATCCGGCAACGAATTACTACGTTTGCGCGTCAAACGTATTGAACGCCGCGACGAATGTTGTAATGTACACCGCGCCCGTCTGGGGCAGCATGGCATGGCCGAATCAGAAGCTTATCTGGATTTCGACGAATGACGTATCATGGGCCGTGACGAACACATGGCGCGCGCCCAAAGTGACATACGGCGTATCCACGAATCTATGGAGCGGCACGGCAAGCGGGCATTACATCAAGGCCGCGCCGTCCGGCTTGTATCTCATAGGCGGCAGCATCTACATGACCGGCGGCGGCGTAGATGACCGCATGAACATTCTGATTGGGGATTAGCGCCGTGGAGCTGTTCCGTCCATGCGACACGCGAGCATTCGGCCCGTTTTTCGACACGCACGCGCGCCTGACAGGCACGCGGCGTGCCGGGGCCGCCGTGCGCACGATAGACGGAACATTCCCGGCGTGCATCATCCACAACGGATATGATGAAGTCATCGGCGAGACGGGCACGGCGTCCACGGTGCGCACGGTGACGATCTACATCCCGCGCACGGGGCCGGAAGCCTGGCGCGATCAAACGCCGCCGCAACGCGGTGACACGGTGCGCCCGCTTGCGGGCGGCGCATTCAAGATCACGAGCGTTGACGCCACGGACGCCACGCAATACACGATGGAGGCGCGGGAAACATGAAGCCTGATTTCTCCGTCGTGGCCACATGGGGCAAGGATAGGCCCATTGAAGAGCTGAATCGCCTGATTGACCGGCGCATCCGTCAGTTGAACGAGACGCCGAAGGATACGCTTTACGCCATGGCCAATACCGTGTTGCGTTCCCTGGGGCCGCTCATGCGCGTTGCAAGGCCGAAGAACAAACAGACGCTGGCCAATTCGTATGAGATACAGGACACGGGCCTTGTGATGGGCCGTCAGCGGCAGCCGAACGGCGGATGGAAGTACAGGCCGCATCATCCCGGCCAGAACGACTACAATCCCGCGATCCGACCCGTCGTGCTGTGGGGCGGCGGCGTTCCGTCTCACCGCGTGCGCGTGTTCCGCGTCACGCCGCGTTTCGGAGAAGACCGGCGCACATGGGCGAAGAATCTCCACAAGGGATGCTGGTACATCGCGGCGTACAACGAAAGCGCCGCGCGCAGCTACACGGAGAAATCCCTGATGAAGCCCGCAATCGAGAAGTACGCGGGCCTGGCGCGCGTGGCAATCGCGGCCTTGCGGAAATCCCTTGCAATCGGACAGGCCAACGGCGAGGGCACGGCGTCGGAGCGCTCCATCGCGCTTGCCGCGAAGCTGGCGAAGACGTACTTCATGGAGACGGAAGGCCGCGCCGTGCTGGACGTGAAGAGCGAGCTTTCCTACGGGCGCGCGGCCATGCAAGATCCGTCCGCCATGGAATACGCCCTGGCGAAAGCGGCCAATTCGGTGGCCGGGTATCTGCGCGCGAAGGCAAAGGGATTTCTTGACCCCGAAATCGAGACGCCATTTCCCGAAATCTCACGCAACGGGAGCCTACGCCAATGATTGAGCAAGATCTACAGAGTAAAGTTGTGAACGCCCTGGAGGCGCTTGGATTCGCCGACATGGTGATTCGCGGAAACTACATGGCCGCCGCCGTGGGCGAAGTCATGGGCGAAGAAGATCCGAAGGCGGACATCCTGGCCGACGTGTACACTGGAAATCGCATGGCCGATGATTTCGGCTGGCTGTGCCCGATAAGCATCCAATTCTCCATCGGCCTTGTGTTTCGCGCGGAGGCGTACCCGGACGCCGGGCGCGTGGCCGCCGTGATGGGGCCGATTCTTGACATGGTGACGGCGTGGGCGCGCGAAACGGACGGCGTGGAGAGCGCGCAGCCGGGCGTTCTGGAAACGGCGCAATTCATGCCGGGCGGCGTCCGTCAAGACGGCGGGCAAGGGGTTTACTTTGACGGAGCGTCATCCGCGTGGCGCGCCGCCGTCAACTTCACGATTCGCGGAAGGATCAAAAGCTAAAAGGAGGCCAATATGGCATTCAATACTGTATTAGACTACTTCGGCCTTGCAGACGGCGCGAAGTTGGCGTGCAAAAGCGCAACGGAGAACGCGAGCGCAACCGTCGTGGAAGCGCCGTTGAACGACGCGGGCGAGGTGCCCGCGCACGAAGTGCTGGAAACGCAGCGCGCGCCGTCGTGCGAATATGAGATGCTTGCCGCGTGGGCGCGCGGAGCGGAATCTACGCCCGATCCCGTCCAGTTGGGCGGCGTTTCGACTGCCGACGATAAGACGTTCATCCTTACCGGCCTGAACATCAACACGCAAGCCGGAAGCCCGCCCGCAATCAGCGCAAGCGGAACGCAAGTCAAGACGGGCGCGACGGAGGGCGACACGTTCGACATCCCGGCATTCTCCGTGCTGTTCAAACACACGGCGCAAATCCTTTGGAGCGCGTTCACGCTTTCGGGATCTGGCGTTCACCTGACAACGGCCAACTACGCCGCGAGCGTCACGCCGTCGAAAGGCACGGTGAACGGCGGCACGGTATCGCATGACGTGGTGAGCGGGCGCATTACGGCGCAGCTCACGATTTCGCAGACGGGCGACACCGCGCCCACGCTCGCGCCCGGCACGGGATGGAACGTGACCGCGCCGCTCACGAAGACGAAGACGGACGCGCAATATCCGTCGTGGACTTGCACGCTGACGAAGTACCTGACGAAGACCATCAAACAGGCCAATTCGTAATGGTATCCCTTGCGGCCATAGAAGAGGCGGAGCGCCTTGCGGCGGAGGGCACGCCGCTTCTGCCGCGCGAAATCGTGCGGCTGAACGCGCTCGGCCTTGCTATGGAGCGTGGCGAGCGCGAAAGCGTGGCGTGCGCCCTTCCGCGCGTTGCTTTCCTGGGCGATGTCTGCTTGCGAGAGCCGACATTGGGCCATGAGATGTGGCTGGATGAAGCGCGGCGATATGCGGACTTCACGGACGTTGACACGTCCCTTGCCATGCACGCGCTCGCCTTTACGATCCACGACCCCGACGATCTGCCGAAGCTCAATAAAGTTGACATCTTCTGCGCAATGCGGAAGCTGCAAAAGCGCTTGCGCATCTACACGCCGCGCCAGATTGCGGCGGCGTGCCGCTGGGTGACGGAGGGCCGCGATCCGCGTTCATTCGAGTATGCGCCGCCGCGCAAGGGAGAGAAACCGCTGGATGAGAGCTATTCCGTTCCCGTGGGAATCATACTTGACGGCGTGGCCATAGCAACCGGCCTATCCGTTGGAGACGCGCGCCACATGACGCGCGCGCAGCTTTACCGTGTCGAGGATTCCGCAATGAAACTGCGTGGCCGTGACATCGGCGACGGCGCAACAGAGACGGCGCGCGGCGACTTCTACGCCGCTCTTGACGAGATGACGGCAAAGGCGAAGGAGCGCGCGGGCAATGGCTGATACCACACTCCATTTCAAGCTTGGATCAACTTTTGACGGCAGCGGGTTCGCGGCGGCGTCAAAGGAGATAGAGAAAGCCGGAAAGGCCGGGAAGAAGCTTTCAGGCGCAATGGGTAACATCATCGGCGAGGCGCAGAAACTTGAGGGCGCGCTTGGGAAGACTGCCGGAGCCGTTGGGAACGTAGTAAACGGATTTGCCCAAATGGGCATCGTGGGCGGCATCATGGCAGGCGTGAAGTCTGCATTGGATTGGTTTTTCAGTTCATGGCAGGAAGAACTTGACAAGACACTTGAGAAGACGAGAGAGGCGGCATCTTACGCCGAGCGCAGACTACAGGCAATGGTTGACAGGCACGTGAAGAGCGTTCATGACGCAAACGAGGCCACGCGCACGATGGGCGCGGAGGCCGTCAAGCAGTTTGATGATGTTGTGGCAGCTGCCGTCAAGGCAAGTCAGCTCATTGCGCAGACGGACATTGCACGCGGACAGCATTCAATTGCGTCCGTCCAGGTGGAAAAACTGAATGCCATGATAAAGGAGGAAACGGACGCCGGAAAGGCGCTTGTTTCGGCGAAGTATGACTTGAAAATCGCAAACATGAAAGCCGCACAAATGGAAGAGCGCGCCGTAACGTCATCGGAAGCGGCGCGCAAGGCCGTGGATGCGGCGCGTGATCGGCAGGAGAAGGCGAAGAATCAAGTTGCGCTTGCAGAGATTGCGCTTGCAAAAGCGAGGGAAAAGGAAACTGCATTCGTCCATCAAGATTCAGCGGCAAAGGCAAAACTTGCGGTGGAGGTCAAGGCGGCAGAGAATGCTTACAAGGAAGCGCTGAGGAATCAGCGCCTATCTGCGCAGGGCATATCAGATGCGGAGGAACGCTTGCGCGAGGCAGAAATCAAACAGGCCACGGCCCGCGAGGAAGGCCACGCCGCGATACTACAGGCGAAAATGGCCCTTGACAAAGTAAACGAGGCAGAGCGCAAGGCGGCGGAAGCGCGCGAGAAAGAGGCGAAAGCGGCGGAAGAGGCGGCGCGCCTGGATGCGGAAAAGAGATATCATGACGATGTGACGCAAGATCAGGGCAATGCCAGGATCAAGGCCCTGACTGACAGCATCGAAGAGCTGACGGGCGAGATAAAGAAGATTGACAAGTCTCTTGCAGACGTGAAAGAGGGCATGGAAACTGACGCCCGCGTGAAGAACGGCACATTTGGCGAATACAAATACTCCATTGGCCCGGACGGAACGCCTGACAACTTCATTGACTGGCAGCGCGCCATGCGCTTTGCGGAGCGCGCGGAGCATGACCGCAAGACTAAGGCGCGCCGTGATTCGCAATTCCAGGAGAAGATGAAGAACTTGCAGGATAAGCTAGACAAGCGCGGGGAAAAGGCGCTGACTGACCGCGAGAAAGAGGCGCTGAAACGGTGGAACGAGTATCAGGACGCAAAGAACGGGCGCGAACGTCGCGAACAGGAAATCAAGCAGAAGCAGATGGAGATTGACAGGACGCGGCAGCAAATGGCAAAGGACATCCATGAATCACGCGATCTGCTGAAACAGGCCCTGGAGTTATCATAGGAGAACGCCGCCATGATTGTATTCATTTCCGTTAAAGTGAGCGCAGGGCACGCGGACTTCCCGCTTGCGCCGCTTGCGCTTCCCCTGGGCAGCAGCTGGACGCTTGTAGTCGTGGATTTGCCGCGCCGTGCGGGCGTTTCAATCGCCGGCGGCACGATTTCCATTGTGGACGTTGGCGGCATCGTACACGCGGCGGAATGCGCATTTAACGGCAACCGTCTGACGGCCACGTTCAATCCGTCTGACTTCCCGACGGACGCGGGCGAAGTGACGCAGGGCGGAATCGTCATCAAGGCCACGGGCACGGATGAAAACGGCGACGCCGCAGAATGGACGCTTGGACAGGGCAGCGTTGCGTATCAGGCCACGGAGGACGGCGTGACGGATCGGGGCGAAGTGCGGATGATGCGCCTCTTGGACACCGTGCCGGAAGAGCCGTTAGAGGGCGATTGTTGCTACTTCGCCGGGGATGGCGTGTTCAAAGTCTACTTCGGCGGCGGATGGGTAGTCTGGGGCGCGAAAGGCGACAAGGGCGACACGGGCGCAACCGGCGCAACCGGCGCGCAGGGGCCGAAAGGCGACACGGGCGCAACCGGCGCAACCGGCGCGCAAGGGCCGAAAGGCGACAAGGGCGACAAGGGCGACAAAGGCGACACGGGCGCAACCGGCGCAACCGGCGCAACCGGCGCGCAAGGGCCGCAGGGGCCAACAGGGCCGCAGGGCGCGAAAGGCGACACGGGCGCAAAAGGCGACACCGGCGCGAAAGGCGACAAAGGCGACAAGGGCGACAAGGGCGACAAGGGGGACAAGGGCGACACGGGCGCAACCGGCGCAACCGGCGCAACCGGCGCGCAAGGGCCGCAGGGGCCAACAGGGCCGCAGGGCGCAACCGGCGCGAAAGGCGACACGGGCGCGCAAGGGCCGAAAGGCGACAAGGGCGACAAAGGCGACAAAGGCGACAAGGGCGACAAGGGCGACACCGGGGCCACGGGCCCGACGGGCGCAACGGGATCACAAGGCCCGAAAGGCGACAAGGGCGATCCGGGCGACGCTTCCGCCGTTTTCGCCGGGCGGACGTTCGCGCTGGATTCGCTGGATGATGTCTATTCGGCAGTAGAGCAGATTATTGAGGCCATGGGAGGTGAAGTGGAATGAAAAGGATTCTTCTTATTCTGGCGGCGTGCGCGTGTGCGTGCGCGTGGGCGGGCGTTGCGTCCGCGCGTCTCGGTTCGCTGGGGCGCAATGACACCGTGGTGACGAACGTCACGGATGTGACGCCCGGCAACTATGAGACGGTGAGCAATCGCGCCATGACGGCATCCAATTATACGGACGCCGTGGCGGACACGTTGCGCGGCAAGGGGGATTTGACCGTTTACGGATACGGGCCTTTCATCGCATATTCGTATAATGGCGTTACCCTATCTCCGCCGGTGCGGATGAATTACACTACCATTGCCTATTCCGGCGGAGGTTCCGGAGTTGGATGGTTGAGCGAATCAGAGATAAATGGATCTTACGTGTTCATTCTAGGTAGCTTGCTAGAAGTAGAGTATTTGGCGAAATCTGGGGATGAGTACATTGCCGGAAGCGGGGATACCGTTTCTAAATCGGCAGACGGAAAAACAATTACTTCTTTGGGAAGTCAGGACGTTGACATCCGCCGTGAATCTACCGGCATGGACTATCCGACGAATAACAGACTTGCGACAACGAATGACATCCCGCGCACGGCGGGCGACGTGGGCGCTTATCCGGCGGCGAGCGGCAGCGCGTTGGAATCCGGGAAGCAAGACAGATTGCCCTATCCCACGAACGCGATCCCCTTCTCCGCGATTGACGGCGCGCCGTCCGGCGGGCAAGAGTGGAATATCGTAAACGTCACCAACATGATGCAATACGTCACGAATGGCATGGTGAATGCCGTTTGGCACGATGACGCATCAATTAATACGTCTAGTGGCTGGCCTGACGGCGCTTCTGTGTTCGCGCGCGTAAAAGTTGAGGGCATATACTATATGTATGAGCATATTCGCCTTGTCGGATACGGCACATGGCCGACGAATGACTTTCAATCCGTTTGGTGGCGGAGCGGTACGAACATCTATGTAAATGTCATCCTGGAGGAATAGCCGATGAAACGCGCAATCGTCATGTTGTTGTCCGCTTGCTGCCTGGCAGCTTGCGCGGCGGATTTATTCGTCTTCTCCGCCGACGGCGTGGAAGTTGGCAGCAAGCCGCGCGAACTTCCCGCGCAGGGATTCAACCGGGCAACAGGGCAAGTGGTAGTTGGATTGCACGCGCGCACGGACGCGGAGCGCGCCGCGTGCGGATGGTGGAGAATCATCGAGACGCCGAAACCGGGGATTGTATTCTCAAATGAGTATTGGGCCGTGACCGGCTACACGTTCACGAACAGCGTTGCATATCAGGCATGGGGCCGGAAGTGGCGCAAAGTGACGCCGCGCCGTTTTAGCAAGATGCTGATTGTGGCGGCGCTGACGCGGGAGGGAGTTTGGCCGCAAGTGAAAGCGTGGATTGACGCGCAGGGCCTGACGGATCTCTATTTGGCCGCGCAGGACTTCGCGGAAGACAACGCCTATTTTGCGCAGGGCAAGGCCGCGATCCAGGCGGCGCTCGGCTGGACGGATGCGCAAGTTGACGCCATTCTCAAAGAGGCGGAAATCAAAGGAAACGGCAGATGAGGCGTGCGGCGTCCATATTCGCACTTCTCGGCGCGCTGGCGGCGCTTGCGGTTGATCCGGCGCTGCTCATTCGCACGCATACTGACCCTTCCCGGATGTTCGCCGTGCCGAACGTGCGATCCGTTGACGTAATGACGGCGTACCTGAATGGCGGCGAAGAGGGATTTACGGCAGTTGCGTGGATCTGTATCCATCCGACGAACGCCGTATATGTGAATGCAGCGCATACGTTGTGGAGCGTGAAACCGGCGCGCGCCACTCGCGAGGGCGGCGCGGAGCTTCCCGCAATCATGGACTATCAGACGGTGACGGACAACAGCGGCGGCACATTCGCAAATCCGCATTATGAATGCCCTGAAACGCTTGAAAATCAATGGGGTTATGGTTGCTACTGCGTGAACATCGAAACGCCCGTTGACGTGACGGTTACAATTGCGGGAGCGGAGCGGAGCGTTGCCGCGTCCAATGGAGTAAAGCAGGCTTTCAACATCCTTGGAACGGCGGCGGATTACTCATGGAGCGTCACGGGGCCGACGGGCGGCGCAACGCCGGTGAAGTTTGGATTCGGTATCAATCCGCTTGTCGAGCATTATGGCGTCATGTGCCAACCTGGACGAACAGAATTCGCATCTCAAGAAGTGCCTGGCGGGCCGATGGTGCCGACAATCACGAATGAATGGATGATGGTTGCGGCGCAAGCGCGCATTGAATCCGGCGGGAAGATGACCGGGCGGATGGCATACTTCACATGGGGCAGCGAGATATTCCCGCAGACATGGCAGACAAACACCGTTGAAGCAACGCATTTTGATAAGGATTCGCGCGTCCGCATTTCAATGATGTTTTTCGGCGTCATGGACACAACGCGCGATTTCTACGGCATGAAGCTCTTTCCGTACTGCCTATCCGATGACGAATTGCGGAATGTCCGGGATCTGGACATGTTCGAGATGCAGCGGCGCGGAATGACAAGATGGAGGGCGCAGTAATGAATGACGAAGAGAAACAGGCCATGCTTGATAAGATGTGCGACAAGGGGCTAAATGTCGAAGAGCTGACAGAAGAGCAGTTTGACGGCCTCTTGGATGCCCTTGCAAGGATGTTTTCGGCGCGCATTATGAACTGCGTTGACGCATCTGGACGGAAAGATAGGGAGTGGGGCACGCTATCCGGCGTGTTTCGTCGTGTCATTCGTGAGCGGAGGGCGCAGTAAATGGGCGACGAAGCAGCAAAGGAGCTTTTCGGACTTGTCCGCGAAGTCAAGGCGGAGCTTGCGGAGCTACGCGCCACGCTTACGCGCATGGAACAGGATCGGAAGGATCACGAAGAGCGCTTGCGCAAGCTGGAAGAGAAAGAGGCGAAGCGCAGCGGCGTGCTTGCGGCGGCGTCCATCATCGGCGGATTGATCGTTTCCGGCCTGGCGTGGCTTGTGAAGATTCTGACAGGGCAAAACTAATGGAAATCATCGGAGCGCAAAAGCCTGAATACAAGGCGATTCCGAACACGGGCGGCGAGAAGTTCATCTTGACCGCGCCGTGGACGGTGGTAATCGTCTGGGATTTCGGCTACACGCGCCTGACCATCAAGCCGGGATTCGTCACGGACTTTGCGAGCATTCCGCCGATGTTCCGGCGCATTGCTGGCAAGCCAACTGACGATCCGCGCTGCCGTCTCGCCCTTCTGCATGATTGGCTTTACGCCGTCAAGATCGTGCCGCGCGCAACGGCGGATGAAATCTACTGCGACGGCTGCCGTTGCGTGGGCATCGGCGTTTGCAAGCGCAATTTTGAATGGGCCATTCTGCGCTGTTTCGGCGGCGCTGCCTGGCGCGAGCATGACGAAGCGGACAGGGCGCACGCGCTTGACCGTTCCGTGATTGAGGATCATTTCGACATTCCGCAAGATGAGCTTGCGGCAATCGTGAAAAAGGAGAAAGCGAAGTATGAAAAGGAAAATGTTTAGAATCGTTGCCCTTCTGGGCGTGTCCGTTGTCATGTGCGCCGGATGTCAGACGCGCATAACGGCGGAGAAGTTCGCGGAAGTGGCGCATCCCATCCAGGCCGTCGTGCAGACAAACGGCGTTGACGTTGTTATCACTACCGGCTACATGGTGACAAGCGGCGGATGGTATGCAACGGCGCGCTCGCCCTTGTACGCAAAGGAAGAGTTGCGCGGCCTGAATATCGGCGTTTCGACGAATGGCACGGTATCCCTGGCGCTTGATTCGTATGATAGGGATTTGTCCACGAATGCCGTTGTCATGGTGAAGACGATTTTTGACGGATCGGCCAATCTGGCGCTTGCCGTGGCAAAGGCGTATGCGACGATTTCCACCGGCGGCGCAACTGACGCATCAAGCGCGCTTGTTTCAAAAGTAGTGAGCTACTTCAAAAGCAAGGGCGGCGACGCGGCGAAGAGTACCGTCACGGCAGAGGGCGACAAAATCACCGTCACGGACGGCACGACGTGCGTACAATGCGACGCCGCAGGGAATTGCACGGATTGCAGCTTCACCACAAACTGAATGCGCCGGGCCGCCGGTGCGCCGTCAGCAAGGAGGGCGTGAATCATGCTAAACTACTATGATGACAGAAACAAGGAAGAAGATTCACTTCTGGATGAGCAAATCACCATGGAGATTGATTCACGCTCCGGCAATTCCGGCAACATGTACAATTGGAAGATCACGCGCCGCCGCACGAAGGAATACAAGTACGTTGGCATGGACAGGGCCACGGCGAAGCTGTGCATTGCCGCAAAGCGCTCGCAGTATCTTCGCACGTTCTACACGTGGACATTCAAGAATGGCCGATGGGTGCAGAATCGAGACGCCGCGAGCATGTACAAGCAGAGCGTGGCGAACATCAAGCCGCAGCGCATGACGGGCAGCATGTGGAATGTCGTCATCCAGGTGGATGAGACGTGCATCTGCTACGTGCGCGCGGACGCGGCGGGATCTGGAATACTTGACCCTGGCGCAGCGGTTGACGCCAATTGCGGCAGCGCTTCATGGAGCTATGACGAATAATGAAATGCCCGCGCACAATTCCCTTTCTCCATCCCGGCCTTGCGCTCGGAGCAAAGCGCCATGAGGGATTTGCAGAGGCGTGGAATTGGCTTATCCATTCGTTTTGGCACATGACGCTGGGCGACGGCCTGAAATGGAAAGACAAATGGCAGGGATATCCCGAAATCCATCTTGCCATTGAGGCCGGGGAGGGAATAAACGTCAAGTATGAGGGCGGAAAGGTGATTATCTCCACGGGCGATGGCGAGACGGAAGAAGACGATTATTCTTCAAGCGGCGGCGGCACGGTGCCCGGCGACGATGGCGGCGAAGGTGGCGGCAGCGGCGGCGGCGGCGCTGGCGGCGGCGGCCACGGTGATGGCACGGTTGGCGGCGGCGGCGGCGGCGGAGCCGGCGGCGGTGCCGGTGGCGGCGGCGGCAGCGGCGGCGGCGACGACGGTGGCACGTCGTGCAATGAGTTTTCGGGCGATCTTGAAAACGGAGATGGAGATCCCGGATTAGGAAATGACGGCGATAACTGTTCCGTGCTGAATGGTTGGTAATGAAAGGAAAATGACATGTCTACTCTAAACTTGCCTTGCGTGCGTTTCGTCAAGCGCGTGACCAACGGCGCGCTCTTCTCTAAGTATTCGTATCTGTCCATGATGGCGCAGAATGCGGCGGCGCTTGAAAGCGCGCCATGGCGCATGGCGGAAACGCCCATCCGGGAAGTCACAATGCCCGTTAACAAGGTGACGCAGACGGATGCGGAATATGACGAATCGGGCGTGATGACAAAAGCGCCGTCATTCACGGCGTTTACGAATGAGGCATTCGATGCCTATCAGCAAGGCGGCGACGCGCGCGCGGAAACGGCCATGATGTGCGGATACGCCGGTTGCGTGGCGTATCGGTTTAATATGCCCGCGTCCGCTTCATCCGTGCCGCTTGAAAGCATATCCCTTCTCATATCGCGGGATCGTTACTGCCGCGCTGGCGTGCGCGTGGCCGTGGTGCTATCGAATGACGCCGCGCCGTCTAATGATTGGGCCGTCGTGCGCAACGGCGACAGCGGCGCAATCGTGAGCGCGCACACGTCAAGCGACGTTGACGGCGTGGCGTCATGGGGATTCCTGGCGCAAAGCGGCATCGGCAATCTGATATCCAGCAGGGCCGCCGAAAGCGCGCTTGTGTTCAATGCGACGGCGTTCCCGGCGCTTGCCACGACGGGCAAGGCGTATGTCTGGGTTTACCTGACATTGGAGGATTACACATCGTATTGGACGATGTACAACGCGAAAGATCCGCGTTACTATTCGATTGAAGGTTCAGCGCGCCTTGTGGCGTCTGCGTGTGCGTTTGTGTTCGCGTCTTCTGTTTCGGAAGATGCCGAATCCTGGACGGGAGCGCAAGCCATGACGCATGACCTGGCAATGGAACACATGCACACAAAACAGCTTGGAATTACAGCCGCGCAGCTTGCGCGCTACGGCAGCATTCTACGCACGCGCCTATCCAGCGCGGCGCTGTTCGCTGATTCCAATGTTTCCGTTCCGCTTGCCCTTGCCGTGGAAAGGCTACAGGCAAAGGCAATCTTCGACGGCGATCAATACCCGTTCGGAAGGACTGTTCCGCTGTCGGTCAAAAACACCGAAATTGGAGTGATTGCCGGAACGCGGCAGCCGCTGGAGCTGAATAACGATGACGAATACATCGTATCTGACAACACCACATTCAAGATCTATGCGGAAGTTGCGCATTACGGGGCGCAAGAGCATGACGGCGGATTTGACGGCGCGGACGGCAATGGATATGCCGCCGCGTGGATTGCGTGGCGTTACAGGCCGTATTGCGTGCCGTCTGGAAAGCAATCCTACACGCGGATGAAGATCGTTATCGGTTCATGCACGGTATCTTCCGGCATGTATTGTGATCTGCTGGTATGGAAAACGACGAGCAAAGACTGCTATGGGCCGTTTTACGGCGCGGCATTCGCGGCGCTTGCGGCCAATCCGGCATTCTTCACGGGATCGGCCTCTTCCGTCAGCGGCACATTCACCGGCGACGGCGAGGATGCCGTTTCCGTCACGGCGTCCGCTTCCCTGATTCAGCGCCTGGATTTCAGCGCCGTGGCAACGGGCGATTACGTCTTTGATCTTGATTCTGCCGTCAAGCCTGGCGAAGTGCTGATATTCGTGCCGTCCGTGAAAATCGGAACGCATGACGCATCTAATCAGGCCGACAAAATCAGCTTTGACATTGATCAACCGTACATCTACTTTGCATAATTTGCAGAGCGGCGCACGCTGCATTTCACGCAGTATCGTGCGCCCTTTTCAGACATTATTTGTTTTTGCCATCAATTTGAATAATCTCATTTTCAACGCCGTCTAGTTCTTTAGTCAATTCTTCAAGTCTCTTTACCTGATCTACGTCTGCCGGTTGAGAAAGTATGTTTTTTACTTTTGCAATCGTCACTTCTCTTTTCAAATGCCCTGGCTTGTTTCCGGCATTAGCAATAGATGTCATTTGTTCTATGCAATCAACTCTCCGTGATATCGATTTGCGCATTGCCACAACTTTCACAAGATCGGCGCGCTCCTTATCCTTGCCGCATCCTGACACGAATAGTGCAGCAGCGCAAGCCGCAATGATAATGGATTTTGAAAACATGTCTGTTACTCCTTTTGTGTTTTGGCACAAGATACCAAAACACCGCGCGGAAGTCACGCCGGAATCATAGGAAAACTTTTTTAAACTTTTTTCATTTTGCCCTTGCGCTTTCGTCTGTGCTTTGATACAATGCGCGCCGAACGGAAATCAGATCATGATGACGGCATCGGAATACTCATTCATGAATGACGCACGCAAGCGAGATTATGCGCTTGCCGTGGATGTCATGGAGAATCTATGCCGTGATTCGATCTCCATTCTACACCGTATGCAGACGGCGCTCTTCAATGGCGACAATGGCCGCGCAGAATATGAGCGGTACGAAATCGCCCTTATGATGAAACGCAATGAGATCTTCGCGCGGCAGTTTGAGTATCAGATGGCCGGGATCAACATTCAGATTTCAACCGATGACAGCGGCACGCCTATACGTGTGCGCCGTCCAGGCGGATTCGTATCACTTGAAATGCTGGCCGCAAAGGCGGCGGCACAGATGGCACGCGCTGAAGAAGCGCAAGAGACGATTCCAGAAGACGGCAATACTCCCCTTCCCGCACGCAAGAGCGCCGCCGCACGAATGAGGCATTGACAAGATGAACATTGACAAACGCGCACAAGAGATTAATAAGTTTTATGGCGTAGAAAAGGCCCATCCCCCTTCTCCGTCTGAATCGGCACGCCATGCCGCAAACGCACGCTGGAAGGATCGTGGCGGCCCTTCTACCACAATCCGCGTGTCCGTAGGCGTTGCCGAACGCCTGACGGCAGAAATCCCGCAGCCGGAAAGACGCCCCTTCTGCGACGCCGCTATCACGGAAGCCCTTGATAAGCGCCTCCCTTCTACGCAATCCAATTCTGATTCACTAGATAAGCAACGGCATTGTAACAATGCCTAATACACGTTATGTCAACTAGCCAACACCACATCAAAACAAAAGGAAAAATCAATGACCTATCCCCTCTTCAACTCCTACCACAAGATCATGCCCACGCGCCCGATGGTGCGCCGGGTATCCAGGCATCCGCGCGCCGACATCATCTTTGCCGCCATTGGGATTTGCGTCTGTGCCATGTTCGCCGTCTACATTGCTGTTCATCTTTTGATTGGCCTGGTAGAGTTTAGAGCGATTGAACAGGCACACGATGAACGCATGAATGATGACGGCGACCATATCCATTGTCGTGGGAAACTTTGGAGCGCAAACGCGCGCGCGATTGATTTTTCAAAATGGGATGACTAAACCATGAGAAATCGCATTTCACGTCAGCCGGTTCTGTCCGTCGCTTCAACGTCCGCCATCCTGGCCGGATTTCGTGGCAAAGTTATCAACAATATGCCCCCCCGGCATAGGTTCTGTCAAAGTTCAAACCTTCCCCATAGCGCCCGCGACAGTGAGCGGGAAAGACTGAGTAACGAAAATTGGAGGAAAATCCCATGAATAAACGAGACATCGAGAACGGGGCCGCCGCCACGCCGAAGCGTGCGCAGGGCACGGCCAGACGCACGCCTACGGCCCGCCACGCGCCCGCCGTGCCTACGGCGTCCATTGAGCCGCGGATGCGCGCGGACGCAATCTATGCCCTTCTGCGCTCAATCCATGACGAGCTGCGGATGATGCGTCAATCCGTGGAGCTGATGCGGGATCGTCAGCTCATGGCCGCGTCAATCGGCGGGATTGATTCTTCCCGCTTCTGCAACGCGCCCGCCGGACTGATTGACGCCGCCATAGAATACGCAATCCTGGCGGAGCGGAAGACGGGAAAGGCGTTGGAGGGCATTAGAATTGGACGCGCCATGGATGCCGCGAAGAAAGCGGCTGGAGTGTGACCATGGACGTGATGATTCTTGGCGAATGGTACGAGAGCGTTCGGGGATTGCCTGACCGTGACCGTCTGGCATGGTTCGATGGGATCTTCCGATACGCGAACGACGGCACGCTTCCGGC
>Ga0310696_10001550_pt1 | contig 33072 bp, 31 predicted proteins | sample AusTroGonzalo_MG_4_FD_203885 | JGI IMG/M metagenome (GOLD analysis project Ga0310696, IMG submission 203885) | Bovine rumen microbial communities from tropical cattle in Woodstock, Queensland, Australia - Gonzalo_02 (v2) (version 2) | ecosystem: Host-associated > Mammals > Digestive system >... | reverse complement strand
AAACCATAGATATTATGTGTAAGTTTGCGACCACCGATTTATTATTGTTTTGGGGTGATGAGAATGGCTTAAATAAAATGCAACAGGATGCCTGGATGCCATACTTAAACAGTATTAAGGAGGCAAGCGGAAACGACATCAATATATCAAACAGCATAAAAACTCCGGATAATAAACAATTTATATTATGGCTTAAAAACAGTTTAAGTAAATTATCCGATAAAGAATTAACCGCTTCGTTTTTAGTGGCAACAAGTCTTAAATCCGTAATTTTAGGATTGTTTTTCTTAAATAAAAAATTTTCCGTTGAAGATATATTTAAGGCAGCTTTTTTAGAAGAAATATATCAAAATGAGTTATGGGGAAAAGACGAAGAGGATGTTGCCCAAAGAGAACAGATTAAAACATATTTATATAAACTGGCGGAGTATCTGGCCAATGATTGAGAAGTGTTGGGAAATATCCGGCAGAGTACAAGGCGTCGGTTTTAGGTATTGGGTGGTCCGACAAGCGGCAAAGATCGGTGGTCTGTCAGGGTATGCAATGAATAATTATGACGGAAAAGTGTTTGTAAAAGCTCAAGGAAGTGAAGATAATTTAAATCAATTATTTATAAAATTACATACCGGTCCGTTATTTTCCAGAGTAGACAGTGTTAAAGAGAACGCAGCTTTAAATACACTGTTTCCGCCTGTTTGTGAAGGTTATTTTAAGAGAATATAGCTGAGCAGAATTTATTGATGATATTTATAGAACGGTGTTTTCGCTAAAATGAAAACCTCTTAATAACTCATCAGCTGACATTTTAGACTTTCCTTGTCTTTGTATCTCCGTTATTTTCAACGCTCCGTCAGATGTTGCTATAATTAATTCATCAGTGCCTTTAATAATGGTACCGGCAGGAGCTGTCAGCAAAGATTTTTCGGTTTGCAGAACTTTGAAACGCTCGTTTTTATATTCAAAATACATTGACGGATAAGGGCTGAATGCACGAATTTTGTTATACAGTTTTTCTGAAGTTTGATTAAAATCTATTTTACATTCATTTTTATCTATTTTTTGCGCATAACAAGCCGACAAGTCATCTTGTTTTTGTGGTGTATACTTGTTGATATCCGTTAAAACTTCAGAGATTAAATCAGCTCCGATTTGGGCCAGCTTATCGTGCAATTCCTCGCCGGTTTCGGTTTCACTGACAGGCTCCTCGCCTTTTAACAACATATCACCGGTATCCAGACCCTCGGCAATTCTCATAATGGTAATACCGCTTATTTTATCTCCGGCCTCAATACATCTTTGAATAGGAGCAGCACCTCTCCATCGCGGCAATAAAGAGGCGTGAATATTTAAACATCCTAAAGGAAACGCCTCTAAAATCGCTTTAGGCAGAATAAGACCATAGGCAACAACAACAGCGACATCTGCTTTAAGTGCGGCAAATTTTTCTTGTTCCTCGATAGAGCGTAATGTTTTAGGGGTGCGAACTTCAATATTATTTTGTTCGGCGATTAAATGTATAGGTGTTTTATTTATTTTGTTGCCACGTCCCGAGATACTCGGTTCACGAGTATAAACGCAAACAACCTGATGTTCTTTAATTAAACGACGGAACGCCGGTACGGAAAAATCCGGCGTTCCCATAAAAACAACTTTCATTATTCACCCGTTCCGATACGATTATAATTAACTTTTATATTATAATCTTTAGCATAATCATTAAGTAAAGCATCGGACATTTCTTTTATGTTTTCTTCATAAACGGTTTGTTTTAATGCTTCCTTTTTATCATCTTTAATCGAATCTGAATCATCATAAATATTTGTTGTTTCGGCAACAATATAATCATCACCGATTTTAATTATTTGCGGTTCGTCTTTTGGGGCTGCAAATAATTTTTTCATTTCAACAAAAGAGATTTTATCGATTGTTTCACCGCGGGTTACCGGGCGGCTGCTGATGATTTTGAGATTATAGCGAGCAGCAACGGCGGCCAAGTCATCTCCGGCATCCAGGTCATGCTCGATATTGTCAATAATTTCTTGAGTAATGGATGCTTTTTCATTTTCAAGCCATGCGGATTGAAGATATTCTTTAGCATCTTCTTTGGATTGTTGATGAGTTTCTATGATTTTATCTACCGTCATAACGGCGATACCGTCATCGGTTTCCACCGTCTGACTTATTTCACCTTCGTTATAAGAAAAAGCGGTATCCAGAAAATCTTTATTGGTTATAATATTTTTTAACTCGTCATCGGCAGAAGCGGCTGTACCGTTTTCATCGATTTCTTTAACCTTGAGTAAAGCAACATTATAAGAGTCTGCCAAATCTGTAAGCGAAGCACCGGCTCCAATTTTGTCTTCAATTGCTGAAATAACCGTATAGTTGTTGTCATAAGATTTATCTTGACGCAATTCATCGGCAATTTTGGCATCAGCTTCGGCTCGCGGTGTTTTATTTGCCGCTTTAATATCCGTTACTTGTAAAATTTGCCATCCGTCGGCTATTTTAACCGGTTCGGAGTATTCTCCTTTTCCCAACTTGAATATAACACCTGATAATTCCTCAGAAACATCGTTGGCTCCTACAAATCCCAATTTTATTTCCTCACTTTTTTGACCGTTTTCTTCGGCAACGGTTGTAAAATCAGTTCCGGAATTTAATGCAACATAAGCGGCATCAGCTTTTTCTTCGCTGTCAAATACCATTTGTAAGACCGAACGTTGTTCACCTTGTTCAAATTCATCAATATGCTCTTTGTAATAAGCATCAATTTCTTCTTGTGGGATTTCGATACGAGCGGTTAATTTTTCTTGCGGCAAATACATTACGGTCAAATTACGCTTTTCCGGTATCATCAACTCTTCGCTTAAATCATCATAATATTGATCCAATTCCTCAGCGGTAGGTTGACGGGTAACGTCGGCTTTGGCGTTTTCTACTTTAATATATCTGAAAGTACGGCGTTGACCGAGAACTTTTGCCATTTGGTCAAGCTGAACATTCGGAACATTCACATATGCAACTTGAGAATCAATTAAAACTTTGCGCGCAACGTTACGTTTAATATCCTGAATTAACTCGGCTTCGGATTTACCTGATTTGCTCATATACCACTTATAGGCATCATAATCAAATTTGCCGTTGTTTTGAAATTGCGGCATCAGCAATAATATCTGTCTTACCAAACTTTCGGTAATATCAATATTATATTTGTTCATGGTATTTTCTATGATTAAATCATCTAACTTGGATTTTACCAAAGCATTGGCAATTTGTGCCTTTTTCTCTCCATCGTCATCAAAATCGATACCGCTTAGCGCTTTCAAACTTAAGATATCGCGTTGGAGCAAATAAGAAAACTCACTTTGAGTTACTTCCAGATTATCAACCTTGATAACGGCTTTATTACTGTTAGCGGTGTTGATATATCCCGAAACACCGAATAAAGACATAAAGCTGAGTGCGGTAACGGTTAAGATAATTTTAGTAAACCAACTGTTACGCATTTTTGAAAATTTATTAATCATATTTATTTCCCTATTTTTAAAGTTATTTTTGCTATATTATAGAAACATAATTCATTATTGCAATTTTTAAATTAATTTATGCAACGTATAAAATTAGGGACTAAGTGATTTTTTTGTAGAAATTTATTTTTTGCTATGCTACAAGTATGCAGGTTTAAATATTTGTGAGGATTTGGAAATGGTTCGCAAGAAGTTGATTGCGGGTAATTGGAAGATGAATTGTCTTACGGCAGAAGGCGTTGCTTTGGCCAAAGAGGTTGCCGCTGCAGTTAAAGAAAATAAACTCGGGTGTGATTTTTTAGTTTGTCCGCCATTTACTGTTTTAGGTGCGGTAAAAAAGTGTTTACGCGGAACTAAAATAGCTTTGGGTGCGCAAGATGTACATTTTGCCGAGAAAGGCGCACATACCGGAGATATCAGCCCTTTAATGTTAAAAGATTTGGGTTGCAGATATACGATTATAGGTCATTCCGAACGCAGAGTTGATCACTTTGAATCGGATGAATTGGTTAATAAAAAGGCAGTTACCGCGCATACATTCGGTCTTAATACCGTTATTTGTATCGGAGAAACGGCCGAGCAAAGAGATGCCGGAAAAACAATCAAAGTATGCGAAAAACAGATTATGGGTTCTGTTCCGGATGATGCCACAGCCAAAAATACGGTCATTGCGTATGAGCCGATATGGGCAATAGGTACGGGTAAAACCCCTACGGCTGCAGATGTTGAAGATGTACATGCGGCCATTCGTAAAACATTAGCCAAGAAGTTAGGTAAAAGCGTTGCAAATAAAATGCGCATATTGTACGGTGGCTCGGTTAAACCGAATAATGCTGCCGAGTTACTTAATTTACCGGATGTTGACGGGGCTTTGGTTGGAGGAGCCAGCTTGAAAGCTCAAGATTTTATAAATATTGCTAAAAATGCATGTAAATAGGAAAGGATAAAAAAATGGGTTCCGTTTTATTGGTTTTACAATTAATTGTTGCTATTTTTTTGGTAGCCGTAATTTTAATGCAACGCTCTAACGGCGGTGCTTTGAGCGGATTAGGCGGCGATAGCGGTATCGGCGGATTAATCAGCGCCAGAGGAAAGGGAAATATCCTGACCAGAATTACTGCGGTATTGGCAACATTGTTTTTTGCTTTAAGTATGGCATTGTCTATATATTTCAGTCGTGTGGAGATTGCAAAAAACACATCTATTTTTGATACGCCGGTAGCAAGTTCTACAGAAGCTGAACAGACAGCCGATACAAATGTTCCGACGGAAGAGGCTCAAGAACCGCAGGTTCCGGTAGCGGAGTAATATAATTGAATAAAAGCAAGATGACATAAGGCACTTTTTCAAAAAGTGCCTTTGTCTCTTTTAAAAGACTATTTCAAAAGGAATTTATTATGACAGAGTACCAGTTAAACCCAAATTCAAAATTTATATTTATTACCGGAGGTGTTGTTTCTTCTCTGGGAAAAGGTTTAGCTTCGGCGTCTTTGGCCGCTATCCTGCAAGCGAGAGGATACAAGGTAAGATTGCGTAAGCTTGATCCGTATTTGAATGTAGACCCGGGAACAATGAATCCGTGTCAGCACGGCGAGGTTTTTGTAACCGATGACGGTACAGAGGCCGATTTGGATTTGGGACACTACGAACGTTTTTCCGGAGTGCCGGCAAAACGTACGGATAGTGTAACAACCGGTAAAATTTATCAGCGCGTGATTGAAAAAGAGCGTCATGGATATTATTTGGGGTCGACGATTCAGGTAATCCCGCACGTTACGAATGAAATAAAAGACTTTATTTTATCGGATATAAACGATGAAGATTTTGTTTTGTGTGAAATCGGCGGAACGGTCGGCGATATTGAAGGTCAACCGTATTTGGAAACAATCAGACAGGTTGCGTATGAGCTTGGTCGAGAACGCACCATGTTTATACATGTAACATTATTACCGTTTATACCTACGGCCGGTGAATTAAAAACCAAGCCGACACAACACTCGGTAAAAAAATTACAAGAATACGGAATTCAACCGGATATGATTTTATGCCGTACTCAAATGGAAATTCCCGAAAATGAAAAACGCAAGTTGGCGCTGTTTTGTAATATAAAAGAAGAAAATGTTATTACGGCGATGGACGCTGCCAGTATTTATCAGGTTCCGCTGTCTTATTCGGCCGAAGGAATGGACCGACAAGTTTGCAAGCACTTTAATCTTCCTTATGATAAACCTACGGATTTAAGCAGATGGCAATATATTGTCGATATTTTGCGCGCCCCGGAAGGCGAGGTAAGAATAGCGGTTGTCGGTAAATATATGATGCTTTTGGAAGCGTATAAATCTTTACACGAAGCATTGATACACGGAGGTATTGCCAATAAATATAAGGTTCGTATCAAATGGGTAGATTCGGAAATGTTGGAAACTCAAAAGGCCGAAGAAGTTTTGAACGATGTCAGTGCAATTTTGGTTCCGGGCGGTTTCGGTCTGCGTGGTACGTTGGGAATGATTAATGCCATAAAATATGCCAGAGAGAATAAAATACCGTTTTTGGGAATATGCTTCGGTATGCAAATGGCCGTTATCGAAACAATGCGCAATGTTTGCGGAATAAAGAATGCAAACACTACCGAACTCGATGAAAATTGTGAACCGGTTATCGGTTTGATGACAGAATGGGATAAAGACGGCGCTAAACAAATACGCCATAAAGACGGAGATTTGGGCGGCACGATGCGATTGGGAGCCTATGAGTGTGTATTAAAGTCGGGGTCAAAAGTTGCGCAAATATATAATTCGGATAAGATATCGGAACGTCATCGTCATCGCTACGAAGTTAATATGAAATACAAAGATATGCTTGCTAAAGCCGGAATGTCCGTTGTCGGCACATCTCCGGACGGACACTTGCCGGAAATAGTTGAAATACCGGAACACCCGTGGTTTGTCGGCGTTCAATTTCATCCGGAGTTAAAATCTCGTCCGTTTGAACCGCATCCGCTTTTTGTTTCGTTTGTGAAAGCTGCGATAGATAATTCGAGATTGGTATAACAAAAAAGCTCTCATCCTTGCGGATGGGAGCTTTTTTGTTACAAATCTTCAAAATTACCGAACATGTAGATACCGGATAAATGAATTCCGACACCCAGTTGTTGACTCCTTAAATCCAGATACTTGTCTAAGCCACCGTTTTCCGGAGAGAAGGTTCCGTTCCAATCGCTCTCGGGATTTGGTTTCAGCTCGATGGATTGCATCTTCAGAAAACAACCATGACAATCAGATTCTGCATTTTTAGGGTTGGAGCAAATAGGTGAAACATTGTTCAAATAACGGTTATAGTATAATAACGAGTTAACGGCAATGACATGACCGATTTGCTTAAAGTCTTCAACCTGTGAAGGTTTGGTGCACCCTTCCAACGCCACCACTGCAACATATTGTCCTTTATGATTGTAGATACTTACAATCGCATCATCGGAAAATTGCAATGATTTAACCCATATTTGCAGATAGTTTTCACCCAGACCAGCAATACATTTGCAACGGTTCTCGTAATCCCAGTTACCTTTTTGCAGGGCGTTTTGAGCTCCGACGGTTTCGGTTAGCATGCCGTAAATCTTAACGCAGTTCTGCTCTTCTTTTACCCGATAACCTATAACATGTAGAGGTTTATCGATAAAATCTTTTGCATAAATTACGCTTGCGGTGCCGATTCCGGGTTTAGGTTGATGTCCGTTCATAAAATAGATATGAGCATTGTTACAAACGGTCATACTGAGGTTTTGCCCATAATTTTTACGAAAATCTTTTAAACTCATATTCATAATAGTATAGAATTAATTAAACAATATTCAAAATTATAAATTCTCAAGCAATCAATGTAGTTATTTTGAAAAAATTTGTCAAGAAATTTTATAGACAGGTTATATTTTATAAATGCACAAAAAAACCGCCCGAAGGCGGTAGATTAATCTTTATGACGAAACGTAATTCGTCCTTTGGTTAAATCGTATGGTGTCATCTCAATATCCACTTTATCACCAACCATAACTCTTATGCGAAACTTGCGCATCTTACCGGCGGTGTGAGCCAATATTTCAACCCCGTTTTCCAACTTAACCCGAAACATCGCGTTAGGTAACTTTTCAATTACTTCTCCGGTCAGTTCCAACAATTCTTCTTTACTCATTAAATACCTCTAAAAGTTTTTATTGTCAAAACATATAAACGCATTATTGCCCATTTGCAAGCAAAATATCAATGATTTGCCCATAAAATGCATTATTTTTTGGCGGTTACTATCTTAATCGCTTCTTCTTCGGTCAGAGAACTTGGTGCATATCCCTTTGGAATTGCATAATTATTTTTCCCGCATTTGAGATACATTCCGTAACGACCTTTGTTTAACACGATATCTTCTTTGGTTTCCGGATGCTTGCCTAATATTTTAGGGTCTGCCTTGGTTACGGCATCTTTCAAAATTTCTTCGGCACGTTGTAAGGAGATATTGAAAATATTATCGTCTCCGGTTAAAGATTTAGATACCGAACCTTGTTTTAAATATTGTCCGAATTTACCTATATTTACCTCAATTCCGTTTCCTAAATTCCGCGGCAGAGAGATTAAAATTTGTGCCTGTTCTTCGGTCAGTTCTTCCGGTTTGATAAATTTAGGCAAAGCGACTCTTTTCGGTTTTTCCGTGGTTGCGGTTGCATCTTCTCCTAATTGAACATAATAACCGTACGGTCCTTTTTTCAGATAAATGTTTGCGGAATTATATTTTCCCATTATTTTATCTTCATTATTAACCGGTTTTGCAACAGCAGTATCACTATCTTTCTGTTCTTCATCTTTGGTATCCGTCAAAGGCTTTGTGTACGAACAGGTCGGATATTCGGAGCATCCTAAGAAGGCGCCGAATTTGCCGAATTTTATGCTTAAACGTCCTTTGTGGCATACCGGACAACTGCGCGGGTCTGAGCCGTCTTCCCGCGGAGGGAAAAGGTGGGTCGACAGGGCTTCATCAATACGATTGATAACTTCGGTCAGTTGTAACGGTTTAACACTGTCTACGGTTTTTATAAACTTGGTCCAGAAACCTCCTAAAAGTTTTTTCCAATCCATTTTACCGGCGGATATATCATCAAGATATTCTTCCAGTTGAGCCGTAAAATCATACTCAACATATTTTTTGAAGAAATTTTCCAAGAAAATGGTAACAATACGTCCGCGGTCTTCCGGAATAAAACGTAATTTTTCAACCTTTACATATTTTCTTTCTTGCAATACGGCAATAATATTGGCATAAGTTGACGGACGTCCGATGCCCAGTTCTTCCAATTTTTTAACCAAACTGGCTTCGGTAAATCTCGGAGGCGGAGTGGTGAAATGTTGGAGAGGTTTTATCTCTGATTTATCTACGGTTTCACCGGTTTCGACATTAGGTAAAATAACATTGTCTTCATCTTCATCAGAATCATCTTTACTTTCCTGATAAAGCTTAAGAAAGCCGTCAAATTGAATTACCTGTCCGGTGGCGCGCATTGATATCTTATGATCTTGAGATTCAACGTCTACCACGACTTTATCAAAAACGGCCGGATTCATCTGGCAGGCAACCGTACGTTTCCAAATTAATTCATAAAGCTTGTGCGCATCATTATCCAGTTTAAGCTCCATTTTTTTAGGAGTATTCAAAACATCGGACGGACGAATGGCCTCGTGGGCTTCTTGCGCGTTTTTGGTTTTATTTTTATATTCTTTGGCGGTTTTAGGTAAATAATTGTCGCCAAAATACTTTTTAATTGCTTCTCGGCAGGCGCTTATGGCTTCTTTGGATAAATTTACGGCATCCGTACGCATGTAAGTAATAAAACCGTCTTCATACAGCTTTTGAGCCACCTGCATAGTCTTTTTGGCAGAAAAATGCAACTTACGAGCAGCCTCCTGTTGCAAAGTAGAAGTGGTAAACGGAGGAGCCGGAAAGCGACTTGCCTTTTTGCGTTCTACCTTACCGATATTATAATTTTGAGCTTCGATTTTGACTTTGGCTTCATCGGCCTTTTGAGCGTTATCTATGGTAAATTTATCTAATTTTTTACCGTCAAGCTTCACTAAATGAGTGAGCAGGTGAGATTGAGAACCGGTGATAAAATCCACATCAATCGTCCAATATTCTTCCGGTTTGAATTTTTCTATTTCGTTTTCACGTTCACAAATTAAACGTAAGGCTACGGATTGAACACGTCCGGCTGATTTGGAACCGGGAAGTTTACGCCAAAGCACCGGTGATAAAGTAAAACCGACCAAATAATCAAGCGCACGACGAGCCATATAAGCACTTACCAAATCCTGGTCAATTTCGCGAGGATTTTCAATACCTTCTTTTACCGATGATTTGGTAATTTCATGAAAAACCACCCGTTGGATTTTTTTACCGGCCAACTTTTTTCTTTCTTTAAGTTCTTCCAAAATATGCCAGGCAATAGCTTCTCCCTCTCTATCCGGATCGGATGCGAGAATCAGGGTATCACAATCTTTAAGTGCATCCATAATATCACTTAAATGTTTATAGCCTTTGGGTCCGAATTCCCACTGCATGGCAAAATCATGCTCAGGGTCAACGGAGCCGTCTTTGCTCGGTAAATCCCTGATGTGTCCATAACTGGCAAGTACCTTATAGTCACTTCCCAAGTATTTATTGATTGTTTTGGCCTTTGCCGGAGATTCTACCACAACTAATTTCATTTTTATCTCGCTATTTTATCTTTGCTACTTTATTACCAACCTGTCGCTCAATCTTTCCCGCAAACTCCAATTCGGTTAACTGCAGAAAAAAATCAGTTTGAGACAATCCGCATATGCGTAACAATTCATCAATATCAACTCCTTCATAAGAAATAAAATCAATCAGATTGATTTCTTGCGCAGAAGTTTCGGTATTTGTTTTTTGTCTTGAAATATTTACATTATTTTGCGATTTGTCAAGAGGCAATTCGGGAATTTGTATCTTTTTTATCGGCTTGATATTATGCATACTTAATTCATTAAGTATGTCATTTGCACTCTCGGTTAAAATAGCGCCTTCTTTAATTAATTGGTTAGGTCCGAGAGCGCGATTTTCGGTAGGGGAGCCCGGTACTGCGTAAATATCTTTACCTTGCTCCAAAGCCAAGCGAGCCGTTATTAAAGAACCGGAATGTAAACCGGCTTCGACAACCACTACTCCGTCGGATAAAGCAGATATGATTCGATTACGTCGCGGAAAGTTGGAGATTTGAGCTTGAGAACCGAGGGCAAATTCCGAAATTATTAAACCTTGCTGACAAATCTGTTCGTATAATTCGGCATTTTCTTTAGGGTAAATTTCATCAACTCCGGTTCCGACCACGGCAATGGTTGCTCCGTGTTGCTCATGGGCATATAAAGCACCTTTATGGGCGGCACTGTCGATACCGCGTGCCATACCGGAAATAACCAAAACGTTGTTGTTTGTCAGGTCATATGCAATACGCGATGCCATTTTGCGACCGGCAATTGAAGCATTACGCGCTCCGACAACAGCTATGGCCGGTTTTTGATTAAGCAAATTAATATTACCGCGAGCATAAATTACCGGCGGTGCATCATTTAATTCAAGCAAAGATTGCGGATAACGAGGGTCTGTATAAGGGATAATTTCAATTTTGGCTTTTCGGGCTTTTTCAACTTCTGCTTGCGCATCCTCTCGTGATGATACAGACTTTTTTCGTTGTAATATATCTAACGCTTCTCGGGGACTGCCGGTATGTTTTACGTACTCATAGAAAGTAACCGGACCAATTCCTTCCGTTTTAATCAGTTGCAATATATCCAGTAATTCACTTTCGCTCATTTATTTTTTCTTGAATGAAATTTTACTTTCTTCACCGTTTAACAGACGTTTTATATTAGCATGGTGTCGGGCTATTACAAGAATGGCAATTCCGGTATAAAATACGGCATAAATCGGCGGACAAATGAAGAAAGCAATAACAGGAACAGCCGCTGCGGCGGTGAGAGCCGCTAATGAAGAATAACGAAAAGCAAACGCCATAATCAACCAAACACCGAAAGCAATCAGAGCAACAATCGGTTGAGTTATTAAAATAAAACCAAATGAGGAAGCAACGCCTTTTCCTCCTTTAAACTTCAGCCAAATCGGAAAATTATGTCCCAAAATACCGCAAGTACCGGCAATCAATGATGCCAGTTCATTGAGAAACACCGGATGTTCTGCCGAACTGTTTAACTGAAACTGAGGAACAAGTTTATAAGCAATATAGGCGGCAATACCAGCTTTAAAAGCATCTAATAAAACGGTGGCTAAGGCCAACCATTTGTTTCCGGTGCGTAAAACATTGGTGGCACCGATATTACCCGAACCGATTTTACGGATATCTCCGTATCCTGCCAAATAACACAAAACCAAGCCGAACGGAACGGAACCGGCTAAATAACCTAAAATCGCACACAAGACTAAGATAAACATTTTATTTCCCCATAAATTTTTTCTTATTGTTAGCCGAAAAGATAAAAATTTTCAATCAAAATTTTTTAACCGAAAAAATTCTGTTGAAAGCCTGTAAAATAATAATGACAATGTAAATAAAATTTGTAACATACTATTAGATTTTAAAAGGTGGAGTAAAAATGAAACCTGTGTTTAGGCGCGTGATGTTGAAAATATCCGGCGAAGGTCTTGCCGGAGCAAAGCAAACCGGTTTTGATGCCGAAGTTATTGCAAAGCTTGCTTTGCAAATAAAGGAGTTACATCAATCCGGTGTTCAGGTGTGCATAGTTGTCGGTGGCGGTAATTTTTTCAGAGGTGCCAAAAATACCGGAATTGCAATGGATAGAAGTGTTGCCGATCAGGTTGGAATGCTGGCAACGGTAATGAATGCTATGGTATTAGAATCTGCTTTGGAAAATTTGTCGGTGCCGGTTAAAGCGTTTTCGGGAATAGATGTGCCGCAGGTTTGTGATTCTTACTCGTTCAGAGAAGCTATGCAGGCAGTATCGGACAATAAAGCGGTTATTTTTGCCGGCGGCACGGGAAGCCCTTATTTTACCACCGATACCGGGGCAGCCTTACGTGCGATTGAGATGCACTGTGATATTTTAATGAAAGCCACGCAAGTTGACGGGGTTTATGATTGTGACCCGCGTTTTAATAAACAAGCTAAACGTTATGATGAAATAACGTTTGCCGAGGTTTTGGAAAAACATTTGAATGTATTGGATATGACCGCCGCAACTATGGCTGAAGAAGCAAATTTACCGGTGATGATTTTTTCTTTGAAAGGAGAAAAATCTATTGTAAATGCGGTTTGCGGTGAAGAGAAATGTACAATTATCAAAAAACAGAGAGGTATTTAATGACTGATTATAATTCATTGAAAGATGATACTTTGGAAAGAATGGAAAAAACCATTGATGCTTTGAAAAATGATTTCGGCGGTTTACGCGCCGGCAGAGCGCATGCCAGTTTGCTGGACGGGATATTGGTTGAAGCTTATGGTAGCATGACGCCGATTAGTCAGGTCGGAACAGTCAGTGTTCCTGATGCCCGTACTTTATCAGTCAGTGTTTGGGATAAAGGGTTGGCAAAGAGTGTCGAAAAAGCTTTGCGCGAAAGCGAACTCGGATTAAACCCGATGTCTGACGGTCAACTTATTCGTATTCCGATTCCGCCTCTCAGCGAAGAGCGTCGTAAAGAACTGGTGAAAATTGCCGGAAAATATGCCGAGCAAAGTAAAATAGCCGTTCGCAACATTCGTCGTGATGCCATGGATGAGGTTAAAAAAATGAAGAAAGATTCGTTGATTTCCGAAGACGACGAAAAAAAGTATAATAACGATATTCAAAAATGGACAGATGATGCCGTTAAAAAGATTGATGAGCAATTTTCTGCCAAAGAACAAGATATTATGCAGGTATAAATTATGGGGACTGATGCATTAATAAATCATGTAGCGTTTATTATGGATGGCAACCGTCGGTGGGCGCGTCAACATAATCTTCCGACTATAAAAGGTCATCAAAAAGGGGCGGAAACCCTTACCGAAATTGTCAAAGCGGCAAAAAAAATCGGTATTTGTTACGTGACGGTATATGCATTTTCAACAGAAAATTGGCAACGCGAACCATCAGAGGTTGACGGTCTGATGAATTTGTTGCGTCAGTACCTGAATAAAGGGTTTAAGGAGTTGCAGGAAAACGGGGCTCGTATAATGTTCATCGGCGAAAGATATATGCTTGCGGATGATATACGGCAAAAAATGGAGACCATTGAAAAAGAGACGGTAAAGAACGAAGATATAACACTATGCGTGGCATTGAGTTACGGAAGCAGACAGGAAATTGTGCAAGCCGCTCGTCGTTTGGCCGAAAAAGTAAAATCGGGTGAAGCGGATATAAGCGATATAAATATTGAAAGTTTGACGGCCAATCTTTATACTGCCGGTATTCCTGATCCTGATTTGGTAATAAGAACCAGCGGTGAAAAGCGGGTGAGCAATTATTTGCTATGGCAAACAGCATATAGCGAATTTTATTTTTCCGATACGTTATGGCCGGATTTTTCGGAAGAGGAATTAAAATATATTACAGATGATTATGCCAAGAGGGAGAGAAGATATGGTAAGTCGTAAGTTTGGGGCAATTACTAAAAGAGTTTTAGCGGCAATCGTAATGATTCCGATTGCTATTGTCACGCTCTATGTGGGAAGTCCTTATGTTGAGGTGCTGGCTGTTGTTGTGGGCGGCTTATTGGCCTGGGAATGGGCTAATATGCTTTCGACCCCGCAAAAAGCATCATATTATGTGACGGCGTATATTATGAGTTTGGCTATTGCAATATGGAGCTATAATTTTTCGGTAATACTGACAATGACGGCTATTATCTCTTTGGTTGTTTGGTTTGTTGCCGAAAAGGATAAACACAATCGTCTGCTTACATTAGGTGTTCCGTATATTTCTATCGGAATTGCTTCGCTTATTTGGATATATCGTTCGTTTGACCCGAGCGAAGGAAGCTTTGATCCGCGCTACAATTACAGCTTTATTATGACGGCTTGGTTCTTCCTGATGGTTTGGAGTATGGATATCGGCGGTTTGGTTGTCGGTTGTAATTTACGCGGTCCGAAGTTAGCCCCTAAAATTAGCCCTAACAAAACTTGGTCTGGTTTATGCGGCGGAGTTTTATTGGCGATGTCGGTCAGTATAATATTCATGTATTTATGCACGCAGATTATGGAAATTCCTTTCTATGATTTTACTAAATTCCGCTATATCTCTTTTTCATACAGACCTTTGGAAATAAGCTACGAGTGGAATGTAAATTCACAGATGTTTTATGCCTTGATGGCTGTTTTTGTAGCCCTTTTGGCTCAAATCGGCGATTTGGTGGAATCTGCCATTAAACGCACAGTCGGTGTAAAAGATTCATCTAAACTTATTCCGGGACATGGCGGAGTTTTTGACCGTATAGACGGATTAATTTTTGCAGCCCCGTTTGTTTATTTGTTTTTCATGTATATTTTATAGAGGTTCATATGGAAATTCTGACAAATATTTTGTACTACGTTATTCCGTTTGTCGTTCTTTTAGGAATATTGGTTTTTGTTCATGAGTTCGGACATTTTATTGTAGCCAGACTTTTGGGAGTAAAAGTAGTAGCTTTTTCGATAGGGTTCGGTAAAGAGCTGTGGAGCCATACGGATAAAAAGGGTACTTGCTGGAAAATATCAGCCGTTCCGTTAGGCGGATATTGTCAATTTTTGGGAGATGCCGATGCTTCGTCATCAACGGCAAGTAAATCGTTAGCAAAGCTGTCAAAAAAAGAAAAAGCGGCAGCTTTTCCGTTACAAAAAACATGGAAAAAATTAGCAATAGTCGTAGCCGGCCCTTTATTTAATTATCTGTTGGCGGTTTTGATTTTTATTGGTATTTTCTTTACCTACGGTCGCATGATTCATCCATCTGTGGTGGGTGATGTTATAGAAGGAAGTGCAGCCGCGGAAGCCGGAATAATGTCTGGGGACGAAATTTTGAGCGTAAACGGTAGGCCGACGCCTGATTTTCAAACTCTCAGCAATGAGATTATGTTGAGTGAATCTGATGAGGCAAAACTTGAAGTTAAGCGTCCGCTCAATATGTCTATGCAAACGGAAACGGTATCTTATTGCGAATGCGGAGAAGGCAAGAGCGGACAAATGATAGGGGTTCGTTCCATTCAGGCCGAGCGTGATGAAGAAACCGGTGAACTTTCGCGTGTTCCGGTTATTATAGATGAAGTTATGCCAAACAGTCCGGCAGAGAGAGCCGGCCTCGTTAAGGGAGATGTTCTGGAAAGTATTAACGGTGAAAGCTTAACCTATTTTGATGAGTTAAAGAAATATGTAGACGAGCATAATGATCAGGAATTGCAAATTAAAGGTCGTCGTATGCTTGATTTAACGGTTATGTTGAAAGATACTTCTTACGAAGACGGAACCGGTGTTAAAGCAAAGCGCAGAATGTTGGGAGTGAAATCAACACCGGAATTGGCTTTCAGCGAAAAATTAGGGTTTATTGATTCGGTAAAAGCCGGATTTGAAGAAACCTATAATATTACGGCAATGACTTTACGCGGTGTTTGGCAGATGATAACCGGACAACGCGGCGGTCAGGATGTCGGAGGCATTATTCGAATTGCCGAAATGTCAGGCGATGTGAGTAAAACAGGCGGTATAATAGGGTTTATTTACTTTATGGCCTTATTATCCGTGAATTTGGGATTGATTAACTTGTTTCCGATACCGGTTCTTGACGGCGGAAATATTGTAATCTTCCTGATTGAGATGGTCATCGGTCGTGACTTAAAGGAAAACGTAAAAGACTACATCTTTAAGTTTGGCTTATTGGTTATATTGGCAATTATGCTGTTGGCTACATGGAATGATATTTTGCATTTGGCCAATCGGTGGTTTTATTAATAAAGGATAGTAATATGAAAAAAATTGTATATGCCGGTTTAATTTTGAGCATGATTGCCTTCCAGGCAAATGCAGCCGATTTTTTAGTCAAAAAAATCGAGGTAGACGGTTTGCAACGTGTGGAAAAAACAACCGTTTTATCGTATCTTAATATCAAAACAAATTCTCGTGTTTCACAAGAAAAGTTGGATAATTCCTTTAAGAGACTTTATGATACGGGTTTGTTCAGCGATATTAATTTTGATACCTTAACCCCGAACGTTCTCAAAATTAATGTTAAAGAGAATCCGATTATCGGCAAGCGTGCGTTTGACGGTAATGATAAAATAGACGATAAAATATTGGAAGCCGAAGTACAACTCGGACCGCGCTCGGTATACGATAAAGCAAAGGTTCAGCAAGATGTACAACGTATTTTGGATGTTTATCGTAAAACCGGTCGTTATTCGGTAACCGTAGAGCCGAAAATAATCGAGCGCGAAGAAAATCGTGTTGATTTGATTTACGAAATTGATGAAGGTTCGGCGGCAAAAATCGATAAAATCAACTTTATCGGCAATACTCACTACACCAGCTCGGATTTACAAGATGAAATTATGAGTAAAGAGAGTCGTTGGTACCGTATTTTCAGCTCGGCTGAAGATTATGATGCCGAAAAAATGGATTATGATAAAGAATTATTGCGTCGTTTCTATACCAGTCGCGGTTATGCTGATTTCTATGTTCAATCGGCCATGGCAGAGTTAAGCGACGACCGTAAATCATTTGTTTTAACCTTCAATTTGGAAGAAGGTCCGCGTTATAAAGTTAAAGATATAACAATTAACTCACAAATTGAGGGCATCAATACGGCGGATTTATATAATGATTTGGAAATAGAAAAGGGCGATTGGTATAATGCTCAAGCCGTAGAAAAATCAATAAGCGAAATGACCGACAGTTTGGGTAAAAAAGGTTTTGCGTTTGTTGATATTTCCACAGAGTTGGAGAGAGATGCCGAAAATAATAAAATCAATATCATTTTTAATATCAGCGAAAGTGAGAGAATATTTGTTAATCGTATTAACATTACCGGCAATAATCGCACGGAAGATGAAGTTATTCGTCGCGAGTTCCGTTTGGACGAAGGCGATGCCTTAAATATTTCTAAACTTCGCGATTCTCGTCGTAACGTGGAAAATCTCAACTACTTCAGCAAGGTTGATATCTCCACGGAAATCGTTGATGAAAACAAAGCTGATTTGAATGTTGGTGTTGAAGAAAAGTCTACCGGATATTTCAATGTCGGTATCGGATATTCCACCACTAACGGTGCTCTCTTCAGAGTCGGAGTAACGGAAAACAACTTCCGCGGTAAAGGTCAGGAAATCGGTGTTAATATGGGTATTTCGCAACGTAACAAAGATTACAATATCAGTTTTACCGAGCCTTATTTCTTGGGCAGACGCTTGAGTGCCGGTATTGATTTGTTTATGGAAGATCAGGACTACGAGGATGAAGCTTCTTACGATACCAGAACCATCGGCGGAAGAACCAGATTCGGTTGGAATTATACGGATGATTTTTATCACTTGGCTCGTTATACTTTGAGTTCGGCAGATATAAAAAATGTGAAGGATTATGCTTCCGAATATGTTAAGGCCGAAAAAGGAAAAGCAACAACCTCGGCAATTGGCCAAACGCTCATTTACGATAAACGCGATAACAGCATAAACACCAAAGAAGGTTATTATCTGTCGTTAGGACACGATCTTTCCGGTTTGGGCGGAGATACCAAGTATAACCGTTTTGATGCTAAGGCGTATAAATTTTACACCGTTGCCGATTATTATACGTTTAAGTTCTTTGCTACCGGCGGACTTATTGCCGGTTATGGCGGAAAGGATGTTCGTATGTCTGACCGTTATTATCTGGGAGGCAACAATATGCGTGGTTTCGAAGTTGCCGGTATCGGTGCTCGCGATAAGATAACGGACGATGCTTTAGGCGGTAACTGGATGATGTATTCCGGTGCGGAATTGACCTTCCCGATTGGCTTGGATGAACTGGGAATTAAAGGTCGTACTTTCTGGGATATCGGTACTTTGGGTAAGCCGGATAACTATGATTCGCAAAAAATCGAATATTCTTCTAAAATCAGACAATCTGTCGGTTTCGGTTTTGACTGGATGTCTCCGATGGGTAAAATCAATATTGACTTTGGTTTCCCTATTGTTAAAGAACGTTATGATGAAACCGAAGTATTCCGTTTGAACTTCGGAACCAGTTTATAAGGAGATAAAAATGGTTGATACCAGATTTTATGATGTGAGAGAAAATGTTACTTTGGCTGATGTTGTCAGCGTAACCGGTTCTGTTTTGACCGATGAGAGCAAAAAAGGTGAAAAGATTGCTCATATTGCCACTATGAATTCGGCTACCAAAGATGACATTTGCTTTTTCTATGACCGTAAATCTAAAGATAAAGCAGCCGAAATTAAAGCTAAGGCTTGTATTACTACCGAAGACTTAAAAGATTTTGTTCCGCAAGGTGTGATTGTTTTAATCAGCGAAAATCCGAAAATTGCGTTTATTAAACTGAATGAATTTATGTATTCGGAACGCAAACCGCAAGCCGGCATTGATGCAACGGCAAAGATTTCTCCGAGCGCAAAAATCGGTAAAGATTGTTTTATCGGTGCTCATGTGGTAATCGGTGATAACGTTGAAATCGGGGATGCCTGCATTATTGAGCCGAATGTGGTTATTGCTCAAGGTTGCAAAATAGGTAAGAATTGCAAAATCGGCAGCAATGCATCAATCGCATACACCGAAATCGGCGATAATTGTTACATATATACCGGAGCGCGACTCGGCTTTGACGGTTTCGGATTCCAACTGATGAATTATCAGCATCATCGTATACCGCAGCTTGGAAAGCTTGTTATCGGTAATGATGTGGAAATCGGCGCTAATACCTGTATTGACAGAGGTGCACTGGATGATACGGTAATTGCCGACGGTTGCCGGATTGATAACTTGGTACAAATCGCTCATAACGACAAACTCGGCAGAGGCTGTGTGGTAGTAGCTCAAGTAGGTATTGCCGGCAGTTGTACGCTCGGAGATTTTGTGGTATTGGGCGGTCAGGTAGGTTTGGCCGACCACTTGAATATCGGCAGTGGAGCGCAAATTGCGGCTCAATCGGGAGCTATGCGCGATGTGGAAGCCGGTGCGGTGGTTATGGGCAGTCCATGCGTTCCGTTCAAGGATTTTATGCGCCAAGTATCGTTTTTACAAAGAAATTCTAAAAAATAGAGGAAAAGATGTCAGAAAATAAAATATATAATATTGATGAGATAATGAAAATGCTCCCACACCGCTACCCGTTTTTGTTGGTAGACAGATTAGAAATTGAAGAGCCGGGTGTAAAGGGTGTCGGCTTGAAAAATTTAACCATGAACGAATTGTTCTTCCAAGGTCACTTTCCGGGGAATCCGATTATGCCGGGAGTGTTGCAAATTGAGGCTATGGCGCAAACAGCCGGTTGTATAGTTATGTGCGCCGATGAAAACTATGCCGCCAATCCGCGTAGTGTTTTGTTTATGTCGGTAGAAGGCGTAAAATTCCGTAAACCGGTACGTCCGGGAGATCAATTGAAAATGCATCTGGAAAAAATCAGAGAACGTCGTAATATCTTTGTGTTTAAGGGTGTTTCGATGGTTGATGACCAGGTGGTTTCGGAAGCTGAATTGACCGCGATGATTGTCTAGTTAAAAGACGATTATTACCGACCGATAAAATTTTTTCAAATATAGACAAAAAGTTGTTGCATTTAAGAAATTAATGTGATACCATAGGAACGTAATAATAAGAATTAGGGTTTATTTTGGATGTATTTAGTCAGCGGACGATGCAATCATAATGCCCTTTTTTTAATGTCTAATTTAAAAATCTAGATTTATGAAAAAATTAATGGTGTTATGCATCGTCATATCAACGATGCTGCATTCCATGTGCTTTGCCCAAAGCACCTCAGACATTAAGTCAGTTACCGCCGTTCAGGGTGAGAACAAAACTCAAAAGTTCTATGCCCAGACAGAGAACGACAAGGTTGAGATTTCGCCCCTTATCTACAAGATTGTTGAGGCGTATCCTCAGGACTTTATCGTCGTCGAAGCCGGCGGCATAAAGACTCTCTTCGCACGTGTTGACTTTGTAACTCCGAGCCAGTACGTGTTTGAGGTTGACAATGTTACCTTAGAGAACGACAAGCCGACTGTCACCATGACTAATGGCTTTAAATTTTCTGATGAAGACATTTCCTGGTTGGCGGTTTTGCCCGGACAACATGTTCAGGTGAGCCGTTACATCGGTTTAACGAGAGAAATCACAGTCTTTGAAACGGTGTCCAGAGATGTCCCTCTTACAGGGGATGTAACAAGCGCAAACGCACCTGCCAAGAGCAAGCTACCAAAATTAATCGAGCAAACAAAAGCTCGTGTTAAGGCTGCTCTTGCTGAGACTTCCGCAAAAACCGCGGAAAAAGCATCTACACTTGCCGGAAAGGGCGAAATTAAGTTCGCTCGCCGTTAGGTAAAAAAACAACAAGCGCTCGGGTTTTGTGAAAAAAACCGAGCGCTTGCGATTTTTAAACCTGATAAAATGCCATAAAAAAAACAGCGACTTTCTTTTATGAAAGCCACTGTTTTTTTATTTAGAGTTTTTAACGTCTTTTTGACAGCTTCTTTGCCTGTTTCTTGGTGAGATTGTTCTTCTTTAAGAAGTTCTTGTCCCACATAGACTTAGCATTGAAGTTGTAGGTAATTTTGACTCCGGCAAAGGCTTCGGGGTGGAATTTATTACCATCCTCGTAAAATCTCTGCTGTTGACCAAAACCACCAAAGAAACGGAAATTGAATTTGCTCATATATGGACGATAAACCAGTTCTAACTGGCCACCATATCCCATAGTAGAAGCCTTAACCTCATAATCACCGCCCAGTTCTTCAACTGTGGTAATTATTTCGGTTTCCGTCTCCTTTACGGTTGTATTCGATGAACCGTTCTCATGGTAGTCAAAGTTTAACTTGTAACTGCCATAAGCACCAAGCCAAAGTTGCCAAGTATTTTTCTTGTCAGCCAGGACTTTAACCTTGGCTACAAGTTTTGAATTAAATTCAACATACTTGTTGCTTCTGTCGGCATGCTCGGTATAGTTACCAACGGCAAAAGAGCCTTGGTATTCAAAACCGAGGTGCTTACCGTCCCATCCAAGGTCTCCGCCCAGGAAAGGAACGAGATGCCCGTCGAAGGATTGCATACCTCCGAGAACACCGATATAAGCTCCGTGTTTTGCCATAGAGCCGGCGGTATACTCGTGCGGGTCATCCCCGACGGTATAAACCACGTTATCGGTGTAATGAGCCTTCTGGAACTTTGCCATTTGATAGGCGAAGTCGTCCAACTTGGCGTCATTCTGGGCGTTAGCACTTGTAGCAAAGAATAATGCTACGAAACCGAACACTACTGTGAAAATATTCTTTTTCATATTATTATATGAGGGATTTCACCTCGAATCTTTTCTTAATAAAAATAAAATTTATAGCAAACTCTTGTGACTTACTGAGCGTAAGTCCAAGAGCCGAGAGAGTTACCTGTGTAGGTATCCTGAGCGGTTGCTACACCGTTGGCAATAGTGAATGAAATGCGAGAGGTAGTAACAGAAGCATGTCCGTTAACCTTATGTCCCTCATCCCAGTTCCACTTATTGGCGGTGATGTAAGTCTGATTATCGGCGTTATAGCCATCCTCAGTTACATACTGCAAGCAGTCAGGAGAATCATATCCGTATACAGGAATCCAGCGCTTAGAAGAGTGCTGATAAGCAGCACCATTCAAGTTAGTAGCATTGGTCTGGACAGTCCATTCCAAATGCCACTCGAGTTCGCCATTCTTGTTCCATGTACCAGGCACTACGTATCCACCCTCAAGGTGTGCCAGTGCGGTGTACATGTAATCGGTGTGCTCGGCATTATTGCTAACGATAGCAGTCATACCGAGAACCTTCTTATCAAAGAAAGTAGGAATAGCAGGCTTAGCGACGTGGATAATACCCGTTACCGTAGCTTCTGCATTCACACCACCAAAACCAAAGACAACAGCGTGAGTGTAAGGATATACACTCTCTGTATCTGTAGTTGTGGCACTACCAAGCTTACCGTTCTTGTCGGTCAGAGAATAATCATCATGACCAAACTGGTAAGTATTACCGTTACGAGTAACAGTAATGTCGTTGATAGTCTTGCCGACCCACTTGTCAACCTGTGTACCATTGGCAACAGAGACGTTGGCGGTAAGAGTGTGAGCATTTTCGCTCCAGTTATATACCACACCATTCTTGGTAGCGTTCTTACTGGTACCGTTCACATTGGCAACAGCGTTGCCGGTGAAGAACGTATTATTATCAGCAGAAACTTCCCAATTTGAGTCGGGGCCGAAGCTCCAGCTCCAATCGTTCTGATAGTTAGTGCGCTCTTCCGTATAGTCAGAATACACAACTACATAATCGATTGAGGTATGTACGTTCCAGAGAGAAATAGTTTTCTTTGCAGAAGAACTATCCCAACCCTCAGATACGATATGCTTCACTTCCTTATAAAGTATAACGTCCTCGGCGCTCTTCTGGGTATAACCCTGATAATTAACGCTGATTTCGTTATCAAAACGAGCCATGTCATACCACTCACCCTTCGTTGAAGCAATGGTGGTAACCTTTGTTGAGCTTTCGGTGACGTTCATATCAATCATCGGGAACTCTACCTTGATATCGCCGTCGTTATAGACTGCGCTCTCATGGAACAAAGTATAGCTGGTCTTGATACCCTCCTGGGCATTGTTGGTAAAATTACTTGAATAAGTATCAACACGGCGGTTGACAGTCCAATTTTGCTCGGTGCGATTCAATACAGAATTGCCCTTAGAAACGCCATTGGTAGAAACAAATCGATAACCGAAGTCATTAACCTGCTTCTCATATTCATCAATATTATCAACACCGTACAGGAGAATAATACTCTTATGAAGACTGTTCTTCTCGCCGTTCTTGAACAGAACTACCTTATCAAACGAGCATTGCTCGGTGGTAGCTGACAGAACGGTGCGCTGCTTATTTTCAGCCCAAATGCTGTCTACCTCATTCTCGCTCAAAATGTAGCGGGTAATGGTATCGGCAATGGTCTGAGTATATGCATAATTCTGCTTCAGGCCGGTGGTGACGAAAGTCAACTCAGCCTTAATCTCGGTATAAACCGAATCAGAAATATACATAGCAGCGGCGCGACGAGAAGCCTTCTCAACATTGCTGACCGAAGTCAGAACAACGTCTTTTAAGCTATCACATGGGAAGTAGCGATTCTTACCATCGACCTTAGCCATTGCATGGCTTACATCGGCAGTAACCTTAACAACGTTGCCGTCCTCCAAGCCAAAAGTGGCGAGAGTGACAACATGGAGATTATTGCTGCTCTTGGTGCACTCGGGCTTGCCGAGAGACTTATGAGCATTGGCGTATGCCAAATTGAGGTTACGATACTTTTCCTCAATGGTATACTTATCGTTCTCTTCCAGGGAAGCGAAGCCGCGTGAAACCGCAGTAACGCCGGAAGTGCTGTCGCCAGCCAAAATCGTGAACTCGTAAGAGTGTCCGTCGTTAACGGAGTCTCTCTTGAGCCACCAATTTTCCTCAAGAACTGAGGGTTCGGGATCAGTTGTTTTCTTTACCACAGTAGACTTTGTTGAAGCAACTTCACTTTCGATTTGTTCCTTGTCGCAAGATGCGAGAGAAACTACTGAAATAAATCCCATTGCTGCAGCGAACAGACTTACTAAGCCCTTTACGCTGAATAAATTCTTTTGTGCCATATACTTTTATTTTTTTGATTTACTAATTAGGTGAATTAAAAGGTACTCTCAAAAGGGTTTGAGAGCTATATTTTAAATTACCCGTAAGCCAATGAAAAAGATTCATTTTCACAGCACCCATAGAGTACGTAAAAACTCTTTTTCCACAAAAATACGGATAAAAATTGACAATGTTAATATTTGATACACCATTAAATTAACATAAATTTAAGTACTTTGCAAGAGCTTTTTTGACATTTTTTAGTTTTTTGGCAAACAAACATTTATATACACAAAAACATGCGTTTATTTGCATAAACACCGGATAAAAACAGTAAAAATTTAAGTGAAAAATTTAACCTAAGCTCGGAACCAAATTTTTAAAATTCTGTTCGTAGTATTCTTCGGCCCATTGACGCATAGAATCCAGCACCGGCTTTAAGCTGTAGCCCAGATTGGTTAAAGTATATTCCACTTTCGGAGGAATCTGCGCATAAACCGTGCGGATTAAGATACCTTTTTCTTCCAAAGAACGCAAATTTGCAGTTAAAACTTTTTGCGTAATATCGCCAAGCTCTTTTTTGATTTCGCCAAAGCGTTTGGTGCCGTCCATTAGTTCTTGGATAATCATAACTTTCCAACGATCGCCCATGGTTTTGAGCGCCATTTCAACAAGATTTTCCGGCATTTGTATCATTGTTTTAAGCTCCTTTTTACTACAACGCTTCGGTTTATATCACATATGGAGTCGTTTTTCAAGCAGAAATAAAAATTTTTACCACGATTATGCCTGCCAAGCATTTTTGATATGGCGAATCCGCCACGGTAAGACTATCAAAATAGCGTCAAAACGAATATCAAATCCTTGGAATTGCGGATTATTTTTGATAAAACAACGCGCTCCGTTCAGGAGTCGTTTTTGTTGCGTCGGACTTATGGCATAAGCAGCCAAATCCAAAGATTGACGCTGTTTGACTTCAATAAAAACAATCAAACGACCTTTGCGGGCAATAAAATCGATTTCACCGGCGTTGGTACCGCGCCCGATGACATAGTTGCGGGCAATTATGCGATAGCCGTGCAAAATCATATACAGACGTGCCAAAAACTCTGCGGTTTTGCCTTTATGGTAATTATTCATCTTTGAGCTCCAAAGCCAAGGCATAAACCTCATTTTTGTTCAGTTTGTATTTTTCGGTTATTTCTTTAACAGCAGTTTTAAGCGAAGTCTCCTGCAGGCGTTTTCGTAAAATATCTCGAACATCAATCGCCGAATCGACCCTTTCTTCCGGCGGGCAAATTATGAGAACAAACTCACCTTTAGGAGTGTTTTGTTGATAGTGAGAAATTACTTTATCAAAACTTCCGCTGACTACCTCTTCGTACAGTTTGGTCAGCTCGCGGGCAACGGAAATCTCTCTCGGCCCAAAAATTTCAGCGGCTTGAGTTAATGTTTTAAGCAGCCGCGGCGCAGTTTCATAAAAAATCAAAGTTGTATTTATGTCTTTGAGTTCGGTGAATAAATCGGCACGGGCTTTGTCTTTGTTGGGTATAAAACCGGCAAACATGAAACGATTGGTAGGCAAACCGGAAAGTTGCAAAGCGGTTATAACCGCACAAGCTCCCGGAAGAGCCGTGACATATACATTTTGCTCACGACAAAGACGCACAAGTTTATAACCCGGGTCGGAAATAAGCGGGGAACCGGCATCGGAGATAAGAGCAACGGCATTACCTTGTTCAATCAAATCAATAATATACTGAGCTTTTTGTTCCTCACAATGGTCTTCATAGGCAATAAATTTTTTATTCAAACTTATACCTAAAAGCGAAAATAATTTTTTGGAAACCCGGCTGTCTTCGCAGGCGATAACAGGAGCTTCGTTTAAAACGCCGACGGCACGCGGCGAAATATCCTGCAAATTGCCGATTGGGGTTGAGATGATATAGAGTCCGTTTCTTAACATTTTATTAAACTTTAACTTTACAAACAAATGATTTAGGATTATTGATAAGCTATTGTTGGTTATTTTGAGGAAAAATGCAAGTGTTAAAAAAATTTAGTGTCATTTTGGGATGCTTTTTAATTTGCAGCTGTAGTTTTTGGCATAAGGCTTCTTATTCCGAGCCTTATTACAGTTACTTGCCTGACAATCAGCTGTCTCGTTATGCCGAATCCACGGACTACACGCATGTTGATTTGGGTAATTACGGCAGCTTCAGAGTGGCAATGTTATTACCGCTAAGCGGAAATGTCGCCTCCATGGGACAAAGTATGAAAAATGCCGCTACTATGGCAATCGGCGATATTAATAACAATAATCTGGTGGTGCAATTTTATGATACAAAAGGCACCAGCAGTGGTGCGCGTGTTGCCGTTGAAAACGCTATTAATGCCGGCAGTGATTTGATTTTAGGACCGCTTTTGAGTGATGAAGTGGCAGCTATCAGTGATGAGGCCAAGAACAAAGATATTCCGGTAATTTCTTTTTCTACGTCTCCGGCTGTTTTGCAGGAAGGTGTTTATACGTTGGGGTTGCTTAACAGTGACCAAATCAGTCGCATGATAAAATATGCTTCCGCACAGGGACGTAAACGGATAGCTGCGGTTTTACCGGATAATCAGAGCGGTCTCAATATGTTTCGCTTTATTATGAAAGATGCTCGTGAAAACGGTGTTAAAGTGGTAAAAGTCGGCTTTTATGCCCCGGACAGTATGGATTTTACCGATTTGGTTGAAAAAATGAAAATCGGCGGAGTTAATTTTGATGCTTTGTTGATACCGGAAACCGGAAACAGATTGAAAGCTATTTCTTCAATGTTCAGTTATTACGATGTAGCGGCTCCTGATGTCTTGTTTATGGGTACATCGGTTTGGGATAGCAGTAGTTTGAGCAAAGAAACCGAACTCTACGGAGCGGTATATCCGGTAATGTCTTTGCAAAATCAAGAAAGTTTTGCTCAAAAATATACCGAATTGTTTGGTGAAAAACCGACCGGTTTAAGTATATATGCATATGATGCCATCGCTTTGGCTTCGTCGTTATCAACTAAGGATAAAGATTATTTGAATGAAAACATTGTTCGCCCGGATGGATATATCGGTATGAGCGGAACATTCAGAATTTTTGCCGACGGTCAAAACGAACACGGACTTGACGTGGTAAAAGTAACCGCGGAAGGGCGCAAAGTGGTGGAAGAAGCTCCGACACAATTTTATGGTTCATATGCTTCGAGCAAAGAAGGTTCCGAATACTATTACGGTTACGGATATATGGAAATGCCGGTAGTTTACGGTAAAAGCGTTGAGCAATTGCAAAATGTTTTGACAAGCATGCAATAAGTTGTTTTTTTTGCTTGCAAAAAACAGAGAATTGCTCATTATATGAAAAGATTTTTATGAAGGGCTTGGGGTTATGTTTTCGCCAATCCGGTCAGGTTCGGAAGGAAGCAGCCGTAACGATTTTACATAAGGTCCAAGTTCCTTCGCCTTTCAAAAAAAGTAGGGAATAATGGCAGAAAATAACCAATATATGGCTCTAGCCCGCAAATATCGTCCGCAGAATTTCGAAGATTTGCTCGGACAAGATGCTTTGGTGCAAACTTTAACCAATGCCATTAAAAATAACCGACTTCATCATGCTTATATATTGACCGGTATTCGCGGTGTCGGTAAAACGACTACGGCTCGTCTGATTGCGCGTGCAATAAATTGTATAGGTGCCGACGGTAACGGCGGACCGACCATTCATCCGTGCGGAGAATGTGAAAATTGTAAGGCAATCGCTGCCGACAGACATATGGATGTTATAGAACTTGATGCGGCCTCTAAAACCGGCGTTGACGATGTTCGTGAAATTTTGGACGGGGTTCGTTATAAACCGGTTAATGCTCGTTATAAAGTTTACATCATCGATGAAGTACACATGCTTTCCAAGAGTGCTTTCAACGCTTTGTTAAAAACTTTGGAAGAACCGCCGTCACATGTAATATTTATTTTTGCAACAACGGAAATACGTCAGGTTCCGGTTACCATTTTATCACGGTGCCAAAGATTTGATTTACAACGCTTGAATATTGAAACGCTGGTCAAATTGTTTGAAAAAGTTTTGAATGCCGAGCAAATTTCATTTGAACAAACAGCTCTGCAAATGGTTGCCCGCGCTGCCGACGGTTCGGCGCGTGACGGACTTTCCATGTTGGATCAGGCTATTGTTTTGGGTAACGGTAAGGTAGATGCCGAGACGGTTAAAAATATGTTGGGACTTGCCGACAGAAAGCAAAGTTATGATGTTTATGAGAAACTGTTGGAAGGTGATGTTGCCGAAGTAATGCGCCTGTTACATGAGATGTATGTTAACGGTGCAACTCCGATGTTGATTTTACAAGATATGGTTGACATTACCCACCTTCTGGCCAAAGTAAAAATTTTGCCGGAATTTATTGATGATATTTCACTAAGCGAAACAGACAGAGAAGAATGTAAAAAGTTAAGCGCGGCGCCGATAAGCATTCTTTCCAAGATATGGCAAATGCTGATTAAAGGCTTAAGCGAAATTCAATATGCAAATGTGCAGATAGATGCATTGGAAATGATATTGATGCGAATTGCATATTCGGCTTCTCTTCCTACTCCGGCAGATTTACTGAAGGAATTAAAAAAAAAATCAACAATAGCTGATGTCGGTAACAATACCGCCCTATCCGTGGAAAGTAAGCCGGTTGAAAATGAGTTAATACTTAATAATACCGATGATTTGCTTAAGCTTATGAATGCAAAAAAACAACCGCTCTTAATGTTTGCGGTTAAAAATGATATGTCGTTCAAAGAATTTAAGGACGGTTATTTGCATATAGCGTTATCGGAGAAAGCTGATAAAAATTTAATATTAAATTTGCGTACTTTTTTGGAAAAAGAAACCGGAAAAGTTTGGAAGTTTGACATAGATTATGAGCCGCTGGGGGAAACTCTGGCGCTTAAAGAAGCCAGGGAACTTGGTCGGGATAAGAAAAATATCTCTGAATATCCTTTGGTTAAAGCTATACTAAATGAGTTTAATGGTGCTAAAATAGAAACGTTCGTTCGCAAAAGTGTAAAAGAGGCGGAAGATGAAGATATTTCGACCGAATTTAATACCGATGTAATGACGGGATATAATGAAGAAGAGGAATAAAAATGCTTAATATTCAAGGAATTATGAAACAGGCTCAACAAATGCAACGTAAAATGCAAGAAACCCAGGCCAAACTTGGTCAGGAAGAGCGCGAGGGTACCAGTGGAGGCGGTTTGGTTAAAATAATATTGAACGGAAAGTCTGAGATTAAAAGTCTGAATATTGATAAGTCTTTAATTAATCCGGATGAAATCGATATGTTAGAAGATTTAATCATTGCCGCTTATAACGATGCTCACCAAAAGGTTGATGCCATGATGGAAGAAGGTATGAAAGAAGCAACCAACGGTGTGGGTTTGGGCGGTTTGAAACTTCCGTTTTAGGATAAGAAATTGTCCGGTACCGATATTGAAAAATTAATTAAGCAAATAGCTAAACTTCCGGCGTTAGGCTCACGTTCCGCGCGTCGGATAGTTTTGTATTTGCTTAAAAAGAAAGAACAAGCTCTGTTACCTTTAATTGCCGATTTGCAAGATGTGGCCGCCAACATCAAAAAATGCCCGATATGCGGTAATTTTGATACTGAGGAACCTTGTGCGGTTTGTCGTGATACAACTCGTGACACACAAACACTTTGTGTGGTACAAGATGTGGCCGATTTATGGGCGATGGAACGGGTCGGATTGTATCGCGGACAATATCATGTTTTAGGAGGTATTCTTTCGGCATTGGACGGAATAACTCCAGAAGATTTAAATATTGAGCAATTGTTTGTCAGATTGAATTACGGACAAATAAAAGAAGTTATTTTAGCACTGCCGGCAACCATTGATGGTCAAATTACCAATCATTATTTGTTATCACGCTTAAAAGAATATCCCCTGAAAGTTACCACGCTTGCTCAAGGTTTGCCTTTAGGTGCGGAACTCGATTATATGGACGACGGGACGATACAGTTGGCTCTCTCCGCCCGTAAAGAAATTTAAAATTTTGCATAACGGCACATCTAAGTCTTTCTTATTCGGCCTCAAAAAATTCATGTATCTCTATGTTCACTAAAATTTTTTTCGCCTTTAAGAGAAACTTATCTGTACCATTCTTCCCAATTTTATAAAAACTCATCTAATTCATAGTTAAAGTCCGGCGCATTTGTTGTTCATTTTTTGTTGTGAACATGAAAATTGTGTAGCCGGCAGAGGCTATTACGGGAAATATTCCTAAATATTTTAATCCTCTATAATTACCACAGCTTGGGCATACGGGTAATCGTCGCTTAAGGAAATGTGGAGTTTGGCCGTTAAAGATAATTCGTTGAGTTTTCTTTGTGCTTCTCCGCTTATTTTTAAGCACGGTCCTCCGAGTTCGGTGTGCAAGGTTTCAATATCTTTTAAAAATATTCCGTCACGAAAACCGCACCCCAAGGCTTTGGCAAATGCTTCTTTGGCGGCATATCTCTTAGCTAATAAGCAGGCTAATTTTTTATCATCGTCGATAATTTGATGTTTCAATTCGGCGAGTTCGCTTTCTCCCAAGATTCTGGTCTTAAAGTCTTGCAGAAATTGTGTCGATTTCACTAATCTTTCAATATTTACTATATCACATCCCATTCCGATTATCATTTTTTAACTCCTTTAAGAGCTTGGCGCTTCAGGCGTCTTTGCTCCAGTCTGTTCATTGTTGATTTGACCAATTTGTAAGATATAAACCAAGAAATAATGTAATAAGGTATACAACCTATTATCATCGGGTAGATTATCGGCCAAACATCCCGTCCGAAATTTTTGAAATTAAAAGTTACCAGAGCTTCTCCGACTTTTTCAAATATTTTCATAAAATCAACATCATTAAAGGTACTGTTTCCTAAGACGAAGTTGCCGGTAGAAAGCACGGCTACCCAAATAAACGGAAATGTCCACGGATTTCCGATTAAAGTGCCGATGGCCGAGGACACGATGTTGCCGCGTATAATCCAGGCGGTAATGGCTGCCAAGATTAAATGGAAGCCGATAAAAGGTGTAAAAGATATGGCTACTCCGCATGCGCATCCGGCTGCAATGGAATAAGGAGTGCCTTTTAATTGTTTTAAGCGCACCAAAATTTTTTTGTTATATCGGTTAAAATATTTTTTTAATTTTTTCAATATTTGCTCCGTTATTGAGTGGCGCGAGCAACGTAACTGATGAGTTTTTCTGCGCGCATCGCCAATATAAGATTATTAAGTTGATCAACATTGCTCACTTCAATATCCAGCAATATTTCAAAATAACTTAGTGTGCGATATGTAATATTCAAGTTCATAATGTTTGCTTCGGCCTTGGCAACGATATTGGCAACATTGGCAAGAGCCCCCGGCTCGTTACTCAGCATCAATTTCAAACGTGCTACGTGTTTTTCTTTTTCGGCTTCGGTACCCCAATCCACATCAAGCCAACGTTCCGGTTCACTTTCATAATTATGTAATGACGGACAATTGGCCGTATGAATGGTAACGCCTTTCCCCGTAGTTACAATGCCGACAATTCTATCGCCCGGCAGCGGGTGGCAACAACCGGCAAAATGTACGGCCATACCATCGATTAATCCGCGAATTTTTAATGAATCTTTATTAGGTTTATTTTTCTTAAATACCGGAAGTTTAATGGCGGTAACCACTTTATCCAATTTAGATTGACGATATCCCGGATGCACTACGCGTAATACATCCCAACCGGTAACCAGTCCTTCGCCTACTTTGGCGTAAATATCATCGACGGTTTCGGCTTCAAAATCTGAAAGTACGTTTACCAATTCTTTTTCCGATAAACTTTGGTCTTCAGCCTTGAAAAGTTTTTCTAAAATTTCTTTACCTAAAGTAATGAATTGTTCGCGTTTATTGATACGTACATAACGGCGAATAGCTGCTTTGGCTTTACCGGTAACAACGAATCTGTCCCATTCCAGCGAAGGGTGTTGATTTTTGGAAGTTAATACTTCTACCTGATCACCGTTTTGCAGAATGGTACGCAGCGGTTTTATTTCTCCGTTAATACGGGCGCCGACACAAGTATCTCCGACGTTGGAGTGAATGGCATAGGCAAAATCAACCGGAGTCGAACCAACCGGTAAACCGATTAAATCTCCTTTAGGGGTAAAACAAAATACTTGGTCATTATACATTTCCAACTTGGTATTTTCCAAAAATTCATCAGGATTCTGCGCTTGGTCCAAGATTTCCAACAATTCGCGAATCCAGCGGAAATTCTTACCCTCAGTGCGTGAACCTTGTTTATATGCCCAGTGGGCGGCCACACCTTTTTCATTTACCTCATGCATTTCATAGGTACGAATTTGAACTTCGATTCGAACATCTAAAGGACCGATAACTCCGGTATGCAATGATTGGTAACCGTTAGGTTTAGGAGTGGAAATGTAATCTTTAAATCGCCGCGGAACCATATGGTACTTACTGTGAATAATACCCAAAGCCTGATAACAATCGGCTACGGTTTCCACACAAATACGAAAGGCCATAATATCGGAAAGTTGCTCAAATGAAGCATTTTTAAGTTGCATT
>Ga0310696_10001549_pt1 | contig 33094 bp, 18 predicted proteins | sample AusTroGonzalo_MG_4_FD_203885 | JGI IMG/M metagenome (GOLD analysis project Ga0310696, IMG submission 203885) | Bovine rumen microbial communities from tropical cattle in Woodstock, Queensland, Australia - Gonzalo_02 (v2) (version 2) | ecosystem: Host-associated > Mammals > Digestive system >... | reverse complement strand
CGATTACGGCAACCAGCACGATGCCGGTAAGATAGGCCCGGCTGCCCGTTTGTCTGTAAGTGGTCATGGTTTCAGTTTATTGCGGTCGTAAAATTACGAAATAATTTCCATACACATGCGCCCGTTATGGTAGGGGCATTTCCAAAATCCTGCGCGGTCGTCGGTGGTGTTGGGATTTCCGTCCGCATCCACGCTCCAGTACCATTCTCCGCCGGGGGCCAGAAGGTTCTTTTTGATGTAGTCCCAGCAGCGCAGGGCACGTTCCTCCCATCCTTGGTTGAGGCAGCCGACGACGGTTTCGGCCTGCACCCACCAGTGGCGGTTGGTGTCAAGATGCCCGGCTTGACCGGCTGTCTTGGGGTCGTATTCATAAATCATCGAACCATCCGCCTGCAGCCCTTCCAGCGAAGCGGCCGCGATACGCGCGCAGCACGCACGCACCTTGGCCAGCAAAGCATCATCTCCCAGCAGTTCCGCGGTCTCGCAAAGCAACCAGGAGGCCTCGATGTCGTGGCCGTACGACACCATATCCGACTGGGAATTCCAGTCCTCGTCGAAGAACAGGCCAAGATGCCCGTCGGGGCGCACTATCCTGTCGGTGAATATATGGCAGAGCTCTACCAGGCGGCGGCGCAGGGTTTCATCCTTCCAAACACGGTAGAGCCCGGTATACCCTTCGAGTATATGTAGATGGGTGTTCATGGTCTTGGCATCGTTGCGGTCCTTTTCCGACAGTCGCATGTCCTCTATGGGCTGCCAGTCGCGGGTGCAAGCCTCCAGATATCCGCCTTTGACCGTGTCCAGGCTATGGTCCTCGATGCTGCGCCACAATCTTATGGCCAGTTCCAGCGCCTCTTCTTCGCCGGTGGCGCGGAAATACTCCGCACAACCGTACACCGCGAAGGCGATGGCGTAGAACTGCTTTTTGGTATCGAGGGGCTTGCCGTCCGGGGAGAGGCTCCAGTAGATGCCGCCGAATTCGGGGTCGTAGAAACGGTCCCTTATCTGCACGAAAGCATTGCGGGCGGCGCCGAGGTATTCTTCCTTGCCGAGAAGCCGGTAGGCCGACGAAAATGTCCACAGTATGCGGGCGTTCAGTATGGCTCCCTTGGGCGCTTCCGCATCCAGGCGGCCGGTGCCGTCGATCCTGGCGTGGAACCCTCCTGCAGGGTCCTGCATCTTGTTCAACCAGAAGGGGAGAATGTCGTTTTCGAGCTCGGAGAGGACCTCGGCCCTCAGGATATCGTTTCTAAGTGTCATGCCACAAAAATAGAATTATTCTTCGTATGGTGCATTTTAAATAATTAATTATGATAAAATAGTATTATTTTTTGAAAAAATTATATATTTGCATATATGCCACAAGCCCTTACCGAAATCACCGGCCTTTCCGATAAAGACTGCTTCTTTATCGTAGAGCGTCATAAGAACAAGTTCGATTACCCTCTGCATAGGCACAGGGAGTATGAATTGAACTTTATCAGCAACGGAGCCGGCGTGCGCCGCATAATCGGCGACTGCATCGAAACCATTGGCCAATACGAGCTGGTGCTGGTAACAGGTGAAAACCTGGAGCACGTCTGGGAGCAGGGGAGCTGCAATTCCGAGGACATCAGGGAGATAACCATACAGTTCTCGCCCGAGCTTTTCGATACTGGCTTGCTGTCCAAGAATCAGTTCGATTCGGTGCGCAAGATGTTCGACAACGCGCGCCAGGGCCTGTCCTTCCCCCAGGACGCAATAATGAAGGTTTACTCGAAACTAGATACCATAGCCACAGTCAAAGACAGCTTCGACCAGGTGATAATGTGCATCGAGATCCTGCACGAACTATCACAATTCGAAGGACGCAAACTAGCAACCAGCGCCTTCGCAAAGGCGCCCCGCAAGTCTGAAAGCCGCAGGGTGGAAGCCATCAAAGAGTACATACATCATCATTACGCAGAGTCCATACAACTCGACACCCTTGCGGATCTTATAAGCATGAGTCCCACTTCCTGCAGCCGCTTTTTCCGTTCCCATGCCGCCAGGACCATTACCGACTACATCACCGACGTGCGCCTCGGCAATGCCGCGCGCGCCCTGGTGGATACCAACGACAGCGTGTCGGTGATCTGCTACAATTGCGGGTTCAACAATTTATCCAACTTCAACCGGGTTTTCAAGGAAAAGAAGGGGATGACCCCGAGGGATTTCCGCCAGGTGTACAAAAAGACAAAAATTATCATATAGCGAAAAAGTTTGCGATAATTGACAAAAAGGTATCAGTAGCGTAGCGAGTAACTCTGTAAATTTGCAACTGTTAATGCGCGCAACAATGACTGATAACCGTTTAGGATCCCTGATCCATATCTTTTTCTGCCTCCTGATGCTCTCGGTGGCATCTTGCAATGTCAGAGCAGCAAAGGGAGACACTCCTGAATATTTCATCGGAACCAACATGTGGTATGCTTCCCGTATCGCGGTCAGCGAGCCGGAGCGTCTGAACGCCGAACTGGATTCCCTGAAAGCCTATGGTATTAGCAATGTCCGCGTTCTCGCCACCGACGAGAACTGGGAGGGCATGGACGCGCTACTCAAGGAGCTCTCGAACCGTAAGATGCAGGCCGTGCTCTTCCTGAACAATGCTTGGGAGTGGAGCGAGGATGGTTATCGTTCTTATCTTGAGAAGGCAGGAGCAGGAGTCCAGCCCCATCCAGCCACTGACGGATATCATGTCTATATGCCCGCCATGGCGGCCTTCGCCCAGAACGGCAAAGCTGTCGGGCTCTATCAGGAACATGTGCGCAAGGTAATCGAACGCTACAAGGATTCCGACGCCATCTATTCCTGGCAGATCTGCAACGAACCCCGTCCGTTCAGCCTCGATCCCGCTGCGGTAGAGGCTTTCTACAAATACGTGCACAGCACCGCAGCCCTCATCAAGTCCATCGATCCGGACCATATGGTAAGCACCGGCAACGAGGGCCAGATGGGTTGCGAAAAGGAAATCACAATCTATGAAAAACTGAACGATTGCGCAGACATCGACTATATCACTATCCACATCTGGCCCTACAACTGGAAGTGGGTCGAGGAAGGCGATATAGCCGGAGGCGCCTCCGGAGCCGTGGAGCAGATTGGACGTTACATCGATTCCCATCTGCAGATAGCCCGCAGGCTCGGCAAGAAGGTGGTCATCGAGGAGTTTGGTTATCCTCGCGACGGTTTCTCCTTCAAGCGCACTTCTCCCGTGACCGGCCGCGATGCCATATATAAATATGTCTTCGCGCGCGTACTGGAATCCGCCCGCAACGCCGACGTGCTTCTCGGATGTAACTTCTGGGCATGGAGCGGCCTTGCCCGCCAGACTCCCGGCCACGATTTCTGGCAGGAGGGAGATGATCTCTGCGGAGATCCGTTCCAGGAAGGCCAGGGGCTCAACGGAGTATATCTCAGCGACGCTTCCACCCTTTCCATCGTCCGCGCCTATACCGACAGCCTCGCCCATGTGGTGAGTGTGGACGTACCCGTGGAGCACGACTGGATGTTCTTCGGCAAGGGGCCCGTCAAGATTGCGGTGAACGTGTCTTCCAATCTGCCTCTGAGCGAGCTCAGCTACAGCGTCCGCAGGGATCTCGACCTTATGGACTATACCGCCGGCCCCATTCTTTCATCTTCCGTGCAGGTCCGTACGCATCCCCGCCGCGCCATCCAGGCCACTCTTTCCCTGGGCGAACTCGAACCCGGATTCTACCAGGTCACCATCAACGGCACCAAGAGCTTCAACATAGGAGTCAACCCCGAGCAGATACAGAGCCCTTCCGATGCTCCGGAGGATTTCGACGCTTTCTGGCAGAGCACCCTCTCTGAACTCGCCGAGGTTCCCATGGAGGCCAGGTGGACCCTTCTCCCCGAACATTCTTCCGCAAAGCGCGAATGCTATCGCGTGGAGATGCCTTCCTGGGGAGGTGCCACCATGGGCGGCATCATCTTCGTTCCCACCGCAGAAGGCCGCTATCCCGTGCGCTTGAACTTCATGGGTTATGGGGCCGACGTCTATTATGAAGATCCCGACTGGCATGCCGACCGCATCGACTTCACCGTGAGCGTCCGCGACCAGGGCATCTTCAAGGCCGGTAACAAGCAGTGGATCGACCGCGGACTCGGCTCGAAGGAAGAATTCTACTATCGCGGAGCTTTCTGCGACATTGTACGTGCCGTGGAATTCGCGGCAGCACTGCCCAAGGCCGATACCACCCGCATCTTCGGTTGCGGCGACAGCCAGGGAGGTGCCTTCACCTGGATATCCGCCAGCCTTACCGACAAGATGCGCGCAATCGTGCCCAGCGTGCCTTTCCTGAGCGATTATCCCGATTATGCGAAGATAGTCTGGTGGCCTATGCACGAAGTCTTCCAGCATGCCGACGCCGAGGGAATCGACCGCGCCGCGCTGATGGACATGCTCCGCTACTTCGACATAAAGAACTTTACTCCGCGCATCACCTGCCCGGTGTTCATGGCTTTCGGCCTGCAGGACCCTACCTGCCCGCCGCATACCAATTTTGCAGGATACAACAACGTCAAATCCGAAAAGTCCTACATGTGCGTTCCCTTATGCGGGCATGCGATGTGGGCGGAACCCTCGTTCAACGAGGCCAGGGACGAATTTTTCAAACAATTCTAAATACTAACTACACATTTATTAACAACTAAATCAGGTCAAATGAAAAGTAAAATCCTTACTTGCCTGTTCATGCTTCTTGCAAGCACCGTAATGTTCGCCCAGAGGGTGACCGTTACCGGTACTGTCAAAGATGCAATAGGCCCTGTCATTGGTGCAAGTGTCATCGAAAAGGGCACGACCAATGGCGCAACGACCGATCTTGACGGAAAGTACAGCATCAGCGTTCCCGCAAATGCAGTGCTCGAATTCAAGTCTATCGGTTATGCGACCCAGGAAATCGCCGTTGCGGGTAAATCCGTTATCGACGTTATCCTCGCAGAAGATGCCGAATTCCTCGACGAAGTGGTTGTTGTGGGTTACGGTACCATGAAGCGTAGCGATCTCTCCGGCGCATCAGTCTCCATGAAGGAAGACGACCTCAGAGGCTCCATCATCACGAGTCTTGACCAGTCTCTCCAGGGACGTGCAGCCGGTGTTGCAGCTGTCCAGACTTCCGGTGCCCCTGGCTCATCTTCATCCATCCGAGTACGCGGACAGGCTACCGTCAACGCCAATGCGGAGCCTCTCTACGTAATCGACGGAGTAATTATCCAGGGCGGAGGTAATTCCGGCGCGGACTTCGGTCTCGGCGATGCCCTCGGAAACGGCCGTGTGTCCACCATTTCCCCTCTATCGACAATCAACCCTGCCGATATAGTGAGTATGGAGATCCTCAAGGATGCCTCCGCTACCGCTATCTACGGTGCCCAGGGTGCAAACGGCGTCATCCTCATTACCACCAAGCATGGTAAGGCCGGAGATGCCAAATTTACCTACGACGGCATGGTCGCAGCTTCCCGTCAGACCAGCCGTATCCAGATGCTCAACCTCCGCCAGTTCGCCGAGTACTACAACGACATGGTGAACCTCGGTGAGGTCGAGGCCAATGCCATGTATGCCGATCCTTCCATCCTTGGAAAGGGTACCAACTGGCAGGATGAAGTTTTCCGTACGGCCTTCCAGCATCAGCATCAGCTGAGCGCTACCGGCGGAACCGACAAAGTACAGTACTATGTATCCGGTTCGTTCATGAACCAGGAGGGAACCATCATCGGTTCCGAGTTCGACCGTTTCAGCGTGCGTACCAACCTGGACGCCCAGCTTAAGAGCTGGTTCAAGCTCGGAGTCAATGCTGCATTCTCCCGCACTCACGATAACCTTAAGCTTGCCGACGGTAACGAAGGTATCATTTTCTACTCGCTGTCTTCGCTGCCGGACATCCCGGTTTACGACATCGACGGCAACTATTCGACAGTGGTCCGCGAAGGTTACACCACCAGGAACCCTGTTGCAATGGCCATGTACAACGAGAACCTTCTCCAGCGTCAGAAGCTCAACGGTAACATCTATGCCGAACTCACTCCCGTGAAGCATTTCACCTATCGCAGTGAAGTCGGTTTCGACCTCAGTTCTTCCCAGGCCGACATCTACAAGCCGAAGATCTCCCTCGGAACCTTCCAGCAGGGCTCCAACCAGATCCGCCAGCAGCGTAATGCCAGCACCTACTGGTCTGTCAAGAACTATCTCACCTATGCTAACAATTTCGGAAAGCACAGCCTGACCGCGATGGTCGGACAGGAAGCCTGGGAATCCCGTTGGAACTACCTCGCAGTCGCCAATACCGACCTTCCTTCGGATGAAATCCATAACATCAACCTCGCTACCGGAACGCCTACCACCGGTGCAGGATTCGGCAGCAGTGCCATGGTTTCCTTCTTCACCCGTGAAACTTACAACTACGACAACCGTTACCTCATGACCTACACGTTCCGTCGTGACGGTTCCTCGAACTTCGGTCCCGACAACCGTTGGGCCAACTTCAATTCGCTTGCAGGTAGCTGGCGTTTCACCAACGAGGCTTTCTTCCCCAGCAGTTTCAAGAACGTCCTCAACGACGGTAAGATCCGTGTCGGCTGGGGCCAGACCGGTAACGCGAACATCGGTTCCGGAGCATGGGAGTCCGGCATGTCCAAGATGCCTTCCGCACTCGGCGACAGCCAGCGTCCTTCCAATATCTCCAACACGTTCGTACACTGGGAGAAGCAGGAGCAGACCAACATCGGTTTCGACCTCTTCTTCCTGCAGAACCGCGTCAACCTGACCGTCGACCTCTATCAGAAGGTTTCCCGCGACATGCTCATGTCCATGACCCTTCCTTCCTACATGGGTACCCAGGGTAATGGATCTTCTGCACTTGCAGCTCCTAAGGGCAACTTCGGTTCTATCCTGAACCGCGGTATGGAAATCACCCTCGACACCCATCCTATCGACAGCAAGGGCTTCGCATGGGACAGCAACTTCCAGATTTCCTTCAACCGCAACAAGCTCCTCGCACTCGACGGCAGCGCCAATGCACAGCTCGTAGGTTATGGCCAGTGGAGCGATATCGTATCCGTCACCGAAATCGGCGAGTCCCTCTACAACTTCTACGGCTACAAGGTCGTCGGAGTTTACAAGGACCTGGACGATATCCTCAATTCGCCTACTCCCGAGAAGTTCCCCGAGAAGACCGATGAGTTCGGAAACTATGTTTTCGACCGCAATACCACCGTATGGCCCGGCGACCTCAAGTTCGAAGATGTCAACAAAGACGGCAAGATCAACGAGCTCGACCGCACCAACATCGGCTCCCCGCTTCCTAAGTTCACCTTCGGTTGGACCAATACCTTCCGCTACAAGAACTTCGACCTCAGTGTCTTCATCAATGGTTCCTATGGCAACAAGGTTCTCAACTACAATCTCCTCGGTCAGGGCTGGAACGGTCTGATCCATATGAACAGTGTCTGGTACAACCAGCACATCAGCATCTCCGACCGCGCACGTCTCGAGGTTATCGATCCCGACAAGGTCTATGCTTCCGGCGATTCCTGGCAGACGGATGTCACCAATGTCCGTGTCTCGAACCCCGACACCAAGACCCCTCGTCCTACCATCGCCGATCCTAACGACAACGACCGCCTGAGCGACCGTTACGTAGAAGACGGCTCCTATATCCGCTTAAAGAACATCACCCTTGGTTATACTTTCCCGAAACGACTCCTCGAGAAGTGGCGTATCGAGAACCTGAGGCTCTACATGAACCTCCAGAACCTCTACACCCTTACCAAGTATCAGGGCTTCGACCCTGAGGTCGGTGCCTCCACGCAGGATTCCACAGGTCTTACATTCGGTGTCGATAACGGACGTTATCCTTCACCTATGACCTGCTCATTCGGTGTAAATCTTACTTTCTAAAATGGAGGACAGCAAGATGAAAAACATACTTAAATATATCCTTTGCGCCGTAGTCGTCGCTCTTGTAAGCGTTTCCTGCGAGAACTTCCTCAACAGGCCCGCCGAAGACAGTTATACTACTGCGAACTATTACCAGAATGATATTCAGGTGGAGCAGTCCGTCAACTACCTGTACAATTCCCCTTGGTACGACGTGATCCGTTTCTACATCTACGGATCGGAGACCATGTGCGGCAATGTGTATCAGGGTAACAACGCATATTCCACCCTTACCGTCAACGGTACGGACCCGGACCTCAAGAACATGTCCTACTCCCTCTGGGCCGTGAATGCCCAGTGCAATACCGTAATCAACAATATCCGCAATTCCTCCGGCCACGCCAGCCAGGCAGCCAAGAACAAGGCTATCGGCGAGGCTCTCGCATGGAAGGCCATGGCTTACTTCCTGCTGGTCCGTACTTTCGGGGATGTCCCTATTATCCACGATAATACCCAGATAATCAGGGATGCCAGCTACAACAAGCAGTCCAAGGTCGAGAAGGGAGATGTCTACGAGTACATCATCCTCACCCTCGAGAAGGCTATGGAATTGCTCCCCAAGGATCCCAACATCGGCAAGTACAACCGCATCGATTACTATGCGGCCGAGGCTCTCCTTTCAAAGGTATATCTCACCAAGGCCGGTCTGGGCGGATCCATCACTTCGGCAGATGCAGTTGCCGACCTTACCAAGGCCAAGACCTATGCTCTCGACGTGATCGAGAACTCCGGCCGCAGCCTTACCCCCAACTACGAAGACGTCTTCCGTCTCGATCCGAAGGTCTTCCAGGCAACCGGTGAGAACCTCTTCTCATGGCAGTGGGCCTCCGGTACCGGAATCTGGACCGCGCAGAACTCCATCCAGAGCGACGTGGGTCCCCTCGGTATCGACGAATACGGTGCCACATGGGGTGACTGGAAAGGCCCCAGCGTCGATCTTATGGATCTCTTCGGCATTTCCGCCGACGTCGAGCCTACGCTCCGCGTCAACAACGACGACCGCCGTCACGGCACCATCATGATGTTCGGCGACAACTATCCTCAGTACTGGCAGGACAAGGGTGGTTTCGATATGTACCGTTTCTATTTCGACGATACTTATTATCCCACCGGCCTCGAGGCCAACGGTTCCAACCATCAGTGGTGCTGCGCAACCGGCGCTCTCTATGCAAAGCATCTGTATGGCTGCGGCTCCGACCACGCCGCCGCTCTCGGCGTGTCGGCCGACCGTATGTGCTATCAGCTGCCTACCCATATCCTGCGTCTGTCGGATATCTACCTGGTTTATGCAGAGGCTTGCCTCCTCACCGGTGATGCTCCCAACGCACTCGACTTCGTTAACAGGGTCCGTGCCCGTGCCAATGCTACACCTCTTACCGCAGTCACCATCGGCGACATCTTCAAGGAGCGCCGTCTCGAGCTTGCTCTCGAAGGCGACAACTGGTACGACTATGTACGCCGTTCCTACTATGAGGTGGATACCGTCATCGCCGAACTCCTTGCCCAGAGGCGTGGCCACTGGGATGGCATCCAGAGCGTGTATCACGACTATGTGATCGACGATTCCGGCGCATACGCAGGCCCCGGTGCCCACACCTGGGACGCTGCAAAGATCTCCTACAATGGCTCGAACGAGGATCTCACCAACGTGACTCCTTCGATGTTCACCATTCCGTTCCCTACAGAAGACGTCGTCATGAACCCCAGCGTTGGTTCCGATGTTGCACCTGTACACGTGGACGTACGCTCTACTTACACCTATGACTTTTAATCTCTGAATCCATGAAATCAATTACAAGATATTTCGGTATTCTCATCATGGGTCTCACAGTGCTTGCATCTTGCGACTCTATCGACTATCCGGACCGTTTCAAGCCTACCAAGGGTGTCCCCTCGATAAGCTACATCCGTTATGCCGACAGGGATCTCATCATCGACCAGGCAAGCATGGAGGAATCCATTTGCATCGTGGGTGACAACCTCAAGAGCATCCACGACATCTACTTCAACGACCAGGCGGCGGTGCTCAACACGAGCTACATCACCGACCATACGCTGATCGTAGCCGTTCCTAAGACGCTTCCTACCGTCCAGGACGACAAGATACATTTCATCACCCGCGACAGTACGGTGGTCCTCTACGACTTCAAGGTGTTGCCTCCTGCTCCCAGGATCAGCGCCATGAGCAACGAATGGGCCAACGCAGGAGAGACCGTGACCATCTCCGGTGCATATCTCTTCGCACCTCTCGAGGTCCAGTTCCCGGGTGTGGATCCTGTAGCAATCGCTACTTCTACCGGCGATGCATTCGACGTTGTGGTCCCTGCCGGAGCACAGCCTGGCAAGGTCAAGGTTACCACGGCATCCGGTACGGCCCAGTCCATCTTTATGTATCAGGACAGCCGCGGCATGCTCTTCAACTTCGACAATGATCCTCATCCTACCAACCATGGTTGGCACGCCCAGGTCGTGGAGACCGACGGCACTGCTCTCAGCGGCAACTTCCTCCGTCTCGGCGGTGGTGGAGCAACCCTCGATGAGGATGGCGGCTGGAACGACGGTGCATTCTCCTTCGAGTACTGGCCCGGCGACTGGGACGATCCCGTCTCTTATGCCGACAGCCCTCGTCTGACCAACTTCGTCGACTTCAGCAAGTGGAACAACATGGGGCTCAAGTTCGAGATGTACATCCCGAGCGACAACCCTTGGAAGTCCGGTGCTATGCAGCTCATCATCGGTGGCGTCGATCTCGTCACTGGCGGAGCTGAAGGTGCAGTCGACATCGACGGCAACGTTACTGCCGGAGCGAACAACAAGTTCATCAGCGGCGATGGCATGCCTCAGGCTCCCCGTGCTCTCTACAGGCCTTGGGAAGCCACCGGTTCATACGACACCGGCAACAAGTGGGTGACCGTGACCGTTCCTTACACCAGTTTTGTTTTCAACTCCGATGGTACGGCCAACTCGTACGGGATCAATGCCAATACCTTCTCGTCCCTGACCATCTTCGTATGGAGCGGTGGCGTCAAGGGTACTGCCTGCGAGCCGGTCATCAAGATCGACAACATCCGTGCTGTCCCCGTCAAATAAACAGAAGCGCATATGAAAAAGTTTTTCAAATATTCCCTTATCGTTACGCTCTGCGCAGCCCTGGTATCCCTTACCGGCTGCCAGGAACAGGAGCTTGACGTGAATCCGCTGAGCGGAGGTTTCTCCTTCAGCGGCATGGCTCCTAACCCGGTGATGCGAGGCGGTGAGCTCCGTATCTACGGTAGCGGCCTAAGTGCCGTGAAAGCCGTCCGCTTCGCGGGAGACGTCACCGTTACCGAGTTCTTGAGCATCGCAAAGGGCGCTAAGCTCGATACTCTCAAGCTTATCGTACCTGTCGAAGGCCCCGAAGTGGGCAAGGTCGTGATCGTGAACAAGGACGGCAGCGAAAAGACCTCCTTCTCCGACCTGAGTTTCACCGAACCTATCGAGGTAAGCAGCATCTCGCCTGCGACAGTCCTATCCGGTGACATCCTCACCATCCAGGGCGAGTACCTCAATGTTGTCAAGGAAGTATTCTTCTCCGGAGACAACTCATTCACCACCACCTTCGAGAGCCAGTCCCGTCACGAACTCAAGGTTAAGGTTCCCGCGAACGCCGTCTCCGGCCCCGTGATCCTTTCCGACGTCGATGAAGTCCAGGACGGCAATACAATCCCGAACCACATCTACACCAACGACCTGACCGTGGGCGATCCTACCGTCGTCACTGCGGATAAGGCCACCTACAAGAGCGGAGATGTCATCAGGGTTTTCGGTGAGCACCTCGACATGATCAAGAACGTGGCCCTGCCTCAGGTGGCGGAAGTCGAATTCAGTGTTTCGGCAACTGCCGATACCATCGTCTTCAACCTGCCTCCCAAGGCTTCCGACGGCAACATCACCCTCACTTCCTATGCGGGAGTAGAGTTCGATGGCGGTGAGATCGAAACCGTTTCGGTTACCGAACTCAGCGTGAAGACACTTGCCAACGACAACCGTTACAAGGCTGGCTGCGATATCCAGATCACCGGTTCCGACCTTGATCTTGTCACCGCAGTCGCATTCGAAGGCGCAGAGGCTACGTGGTACATGAGTGGAGAGGATACTATCCGCACCACCCTGCCCGCAACCGCCAAGGATGGCGCCGTTACCGTAACCCTCGCATCCGGCAAGAAGGCTTACAGCGATGAAATCGTGGTCGTCAAGCCCGTCGTCACGGCCGTCGACACTACATCCGCAACGGCTGCTAAGGATGTCATCAAGGTCAGCGGTACCGACCTCGACCTTGTTACAAGTGCAAAGATCGGCGACAAGGCCCAGTCTTTCATCGACTGCTCCTTCGTGCTGAAGGATGGCGAAGCAGGTACTACGTATCTCGAAGTCAGCATCCCCGAGCAGGCCTACAGCGGCCCCATCACGCTCACTGCCGACAACGGTTACGAGACCGTCACCGAGAAAATCACCGTGGTCTACGACATGGCGGTCGCCATCAAGTTCGACTCTCCTTCGTTCGGACTCGGGAACAACATCTCGCTGACCGGTAAGAACCTCCTCCAGATCGACCGTATCTTCATCAAGGGCAAGAGGGTGACTTCGTTCGCCGTACGTACCGACGATGCAATGTCGTTCGCGCTTCCCGAAGGCCTCGGCCCCGGTGTATACCGTTTGCAGATGCTTCTCATGGATGACAGCGAGCTCGCTTGGCCTGTGCCGTTCGAGGTAACCGCACCTTTCACCGAGACCTTCGTCTTCGAGGGCTCTCAGGATCTGGGTGCCTGGTCAATCAACTGGGAGTTGAAACCTGCCGATGCCTTGGCTGCTCTCGGAGCCAAGGAGGGAGACATCCTCCGCATCTACGGAACTCCTACTGCTGATTACTGGCAGGTCCAGATGTTCGATGGACACTGGTCCGGCATGGATCTGGGCCTTGGCAACGGAAACAATGTCAATGCCGGCATCTATGATCTTTCCGCAGGATATATCGCCATCGAACTCGATGCAGCCCGTGCTGAGAAGCTTACAACCTTGACCGACTGGGGCTACTATGGAATCATCCAGGGCGAGAACTTCATAGTGACCGGTATTTCCCTCGTCCAGTTCGGTGCAGCCGAGAAGCGCACCACGATCTGGGAAGGCAGCGTTACCGTCGGTGACTGGGATGGCTCCATGGGCGCCCTTTCATGGGGTGGCTACGACTGGAGTACGGTCAAGGCCGGTACCAAGCTCGCGGTATCCTTCACCACAAGCGCGGACAATGCAGTCATGCGCTTCGGTAACGGAAGCTGGACAGCTCTCCCTAGCACTGCCGGTCTTGCAAGTGACGGCAATATCCCTGTTGCCGGGCTCACCAGTTACGAGTTCGAGCTCACGGATGCCGACCTTGAACAACTGGTATCTGCCGGTGGACTCGTCATTTGCGGTGCCTTCTGGACCATCACCGAAGTCGCTCTCGTAACTGTAGAGTCGGTCGGCCCTCAGGAAACCACAATCTGGGAAGGCAGCTTGACCATAGGTGACTGGGATGGTTCCTTGAGCGCCCTTTCATGGGGTGGCTATGATTGGAGCACGGTTGAAGCCGGCACTATCCTTTGTGCACACTACACCGTCGATGACGAAAAAGGCGTCATCCGTTTCGGCAACGGCAGTTGGTCGGCACTTCCCAGCACCGCTGGCCTTGCCGCAGATGGTAACCTCCCTCTCCAGGAAGGAGGTCATGAAATCGAGCTCACCCAGGCAGACATTGATGAACTCGTAGCAAATGGCGGACTCGTCATCTGCGGCGCATTCTTCACCATTACATCTGTCGGTCTTAAGTAGAATACCTTTTTGCCCGGAGGGGGCTGACCCTCCCTCCGGGTCCGAATTAAAATGAAACGACTGTTGCTATCCATATCGCTGGCTTTGCTTGCCTTTGCATGCACCCCCGTCAAGGACGACCCGTCGCCCTCGGGGCAGCATGCCCCCGAGGAACTCACGCTCAGTGCTGCCGAGTTCCTTTTCTCGGGAAAAGGAGGCAATGCCGTGCTGGTCGTCACGGGCCCGAAGAAACCCATACTGACAGGAGTCCCTACATGGTTGAGCGTGACGGAAGGAGAATATGCGGATTACAGTATGACACTCACCCTCGTTGCCGGCGAGAACGATTCGGAGCAGTCACGCGAGTCGCAGATAATCGTAACATCCGGCAAGTTCAAAAGCACCTTTACCGTGAGTCAGGAAGCCGGTGAGAAAGAAACGCCAATTGAAACCGTGGAGCAGACGGATGAAGACCTGACTAACGCCAAGGCTGCTTCCGTGGCAAAAAACGTTTACGCTTTCCTCCGTACCATGTCCGGCCAGAAGATGCTCAGCGGCATCCAATCGAGTGGCACGGCGAATAACAACGACGCACTCGACCGTGTATTCAACCTGACAGGGAAGCATCCTGCAGTCTCCAGCTACGATTTCATATTTCTCCAGTATTCACCCACGCCAGCCGGATGGAGCTGGAAGGTGGATTATGGTGACATCTCCGCTGCAAAGGAGCACTGGAATTCCCATGGTCTTGTGTCGTACATGTGGCATTGGAACGTCCCTACCAGCGAACAGGCCTGGCAGGATGGAAAAAACGGCAATTACGAAGGATATGGCTTCTACAGCAAGGATACGGCCTTCGACATAAACCGCGCCCTGACCGAGGGCACGTGGGAAAACGAATTCATCCTCGCCGATATAGAGAAGGTGGCCGGTTATCTGAAACTGCTTAAGGACGAGGGTATTCCGGTAATATGGCGCCCTCTCCACGAAGCGGCGGGCAACTACGATGTGTATGGCACCAACGGCGCGTGGTTCTGGTGGGGCCGAGGAGGAGCCGAGCCGTGCAAGAAGCTATGGAAACTGCTGCGCGACAAGCTCGAAGGGGAGTACGGCCTGGACAATCTCGTATGGGTATGGACCCTCGATGCGACACAGGGCGCAGAGAAGCAGTACTCCAAGTGGTATCCCGGCAACGACCTTGTCGACATAGTCGGCGTGGATATCTATGCCGACGATACCGATGCCAAACAGCGGCAGTATGATGCCGCGGTGGCGCTCAGCGGCGGCCACAAGATGGTTACCATAAGCGAGTGCGGCAATGTGCCCGATCCTGCCAAATGCCTGGGCGCGAAACAAGCTTGGAGCTGGTTCCTGGTCTGGGACTTCGATTCATACAAACTCAATACGGAGAATTATTGGAAAACCCTGATGGCTTCGTCCGCCGTGGTCACACGCGAAGGAATGCCTTCACTTAAATAAGAAAGATATGCGGTTAAACAACTTGTTCCTGCTGCTCCTGATAGTTGTTTCCACGATGTGTTGCTGCGGCAAGACTCCTGAAAATAACGGCAACGATATTCCGGAGAAGCCCACGGCTATCACCGCGGATCCCTCGACCATCGATGCCGGACAGGCAGGCGGCCCCTTCAGCATTAAACTGACATCCCCCTCCCGTCCTAAAGTGTCGGATGTCCCCTCGTGGATAAGCGTCAAGGACGGCACTTTCAATTCCTCTACATACCAGATGACCATCACCATGACGGTCGCTGCCAACGAGACTTTTAGCGCTCGCAGAGCCGAGCTGAAGGTGTCCGCAAAGGATGTCGCGGATGCCGTCATCACCGTATCGCAGGCAGGAAAAGAAGTGGTCAAGGATCCGGTATTGCCCGACAATACCGCCGTGGCCCGCAGCATGGAACTGGGCCTTGGCTGGAATATGGGCAATCATTTCGATGCATATTCCGGCGGAGTGGCCAGCGAGACCGCATGGGGCGGCATCCCTGCAACAGAGGCTACTTTCAGAGGTGTCAAGGCAGCCGGATTTACCAGTGTCCGAATCCCCGTGACATGGCTTGGCCATATAGGAGCGGCTCCCACGTATACTCTCGACCAGACCTGGCTCGACAGGGTTTATGAAGTCGTTGGATTCGCCGAGAATGCCGGATTGAAAGTTATAGTGAATACCCATCACGACGAGGATCATGGCGATGGCCACTGGCTTAATCTTGCCGGCGCCGTCAATAACGAGAACACCAATGTCCAGATCAAGGAAGAGATAGCGGCTGTGTGGACTCAGATTGCCGAGAAATTCAAGGACAAGGGTGATTTCCTGATGCTCGAGTCGTTCAACGAACTCATCTATAACAAAGAATGGCAATCCAATTCGAATACCGAAAAGAAGTGCGCCGTCATCAATGAATGGAACCAGGTGTTCGTGAACGCCGTCCGTGCTACCGGAGGCAACAATGCCACCCGCTGGCTCGGCGTGCCCGGCTACGCCGCCAGCCCCAATTACCTGAAATATCTGACCGTCCCCTCCGATCCTGCGGGCAAGACGATGATTTCGTTCCACTGCTATGACCCGTACGATTATACCCTAGGCGAAAGGCAACTCCCCGACTGGGGCCATACCGGGAAATCCTACCCTCGCGGCGAGGAAGAAATCAAGACCCTCTTTAACAGCATCTACACCAATTACATAGCCAAGGACATTCCCATCTATATGGGAGAGTTCGGATGTTCGTTCCGCTCGAAGAGCAATACCAAGGAATGGGCAAGCTTCCTGTATTATCTGGAGTATTTCGTGAAATGCGCCCGTGTCTTCGGCATCCCTGCATTCCTCTGGGACAATGGCAACATGGGTGCCGGACAGGAACACCACCCGTACCTGAACCACGGCACCGGCCAGTATCTGGATAATTCCAAGGAAGCGATAGATGCGATGGTCAAGGCGTGGTTCTCCAAGGATCCCAACTATACACTTCAGAGCGTTTACGATTCGGCACCTCAGTTATAATGTCCAGATTCGGTATCATATGTCTTGCGGCGCTGCTCGCCGTCATCTCCTGCACCAGGGAGGATCCGGAAATAGTACTTCCGGAACCCGCCCCCGTGGGCATGACCCTGAGCGCCGAGGGCGCCGAAGCCGAGCAGGCCGGCGGGGCAGTGGTACTGACCGTGACATCTCCCGTCCGTCCTAAGGTAAGTGCCGTGCCGGACTGGATTGCGTTCAAAGACGGGACTTTCGACAATTACCAGATAAAGTACGCCTTCAGCGTAAGCGGGAACACTACCCATAAGGAAAGGGTAGCAGTCATAAAACTTACGGCGGAGGGCTTGGAACCCCGGAACTTCACCATAAGCCAGCCCGGCCTTACGGATACCCCGCCCCCGGGCCCCGTACAAGACCCCGATGAATGGGAAGATGCGGCAACGGCAGTCCGGAATATGGGTGCCGGGTGGAATCTTGGGAATACTCTCGACAGCAACAGCGGCGACTGCAACCATATGTGGATAGAAGCCTGGACCGGACGCTCTACCAGAGACTACGAAACCGCCTGGGGACAGCCTGTCACCTCGAGGGCTTTGATACATATGTTCAAGGAAGCCGGATTCGGTGCCATCAGGGTTCCGGTCACCTGGTACCCCCATATGGGCACCATCACTCTCCACGATTCCGAGAAATGGGACCCCGTCACCGGCTGGACCGGCTCTGCCGTAGATCCTGCATGGATGGCCAGGGTCAAGACCGTGGTGGACCATGTGATAAGCGAAGGAATGTACTGCATCCTCAATGTCCATCACGACACGGGGGCAGCCGATACTGCATGGCTGGTTGCCGGCGATGCCGGTTTCGAGGCGGCGAAGGCACGTTACCAGTCGCTTTGGGAGCAGATTGCAAATACCTTCAAGGATTATGACGAGCATTTGCTTTTCGAGTCCTACAACGAGATGCTGGATCCCCTGGATTCCTGGTGTTTTGCTTCCTATGCCTCGTTGGCGCACTACGATGCGCAAATCGCCAATGCTGCTTATTCGGCAATAAACAAATACGCCCGGCTGTTCACGACCACCGTACGTGCGACGGGCGGCAACAACGTGAAGCGCAATCTGATAGTCAACACCTATGGCGCCTGCAGCGGCGACGGAACCTGGAATTCCCATCTGACCGATCCCATCGCTTCGATGGCGGTTCCGGAAGCCCCCGGTCATGTGGCGGTGGAAATACATAGTTACTGGGATGCATCCAAGTTCGATTCGCAGAAGGTGGAAATCGACCGCCTGTTCAGCAATATCGATACTTACCTCGTAAAGCGCCTGGACGTGCCGGTAATAATCGGCGAATGGGGAGGCGGTTCCGGTGAAGACAGCGACGCCAATGTGCGTTTCGCTACATATTTCTCTCAGAAGGCCAAGGACGCCGGTGTAGCCGCCTTCTGGTGGATGGGGCTTTCCGATGGTGCCGACCGCTCTACTCCGGAATGGACGATGCCCCGGACCAAAGATGCCATTTTGAAAGCTTATAAGAATAATTAGATATGAAAGATATGCTTAAACCTATCCTTGCTGCCGGCTTGGCCATCGTGCTCGCTGCTTCCTGCGGGAGCACGACCCAAACCGGCCGTACACGTCTTCTCGACTGCCTCCAGGCCTCGGCAGAAGCGGGCAAGATCCTTTACGGACACCAGGATGACCTCTGCTACGGCCATAGCTGGAAGGTCGAAGATCCGGCCAACGATCCTCTGGAGCGCTCCGACGTGAAGGAAGTCAGCGGCAAATATCCCGCCGTCCTCGGCCTGGAGCTCGGCGAAATCGAACTCGGCGGCGACGCCAGCCTCGACGGAGTGCCCTTCGAACTTATACGCAGGGCGGCCGTAAAGCACGTGGAAAGAGGGGGAGTGGTCACCTTCTCCTGGCATCCCCGCAACATCTTCACCGGCGGAACCGCCTGGGACGTGAGTTCCGACAAGGTGGTGGCCTCCATACTCGAAGGAGGAGAACACCACGAAGCTTTCAAGGGCTGGCTCGCCATCCTCGGGGATTTCTTCGACAGCCTGCGCGATGCCGACGGCAAGCGCATCCCCTTTATCTTCCGCCCCTGGCACGAGCATACCGCCAGCTGGTTCTGGTGGGGCAAGGACCTCTGCACAGTCGGGCAGTACAAGGCCCTCTTCCGCATGACCTACGATTATCTGACGGAAGAGCGCGGGATGGACAACATAGTCTGGTGCTATTCTCCCAACCTTGACGTGGATGCGGAAGGGTATATGGAGCGCTATCCCGGCGACGATGTCATCGACATACTCGGCCTGGACGCCTATACCTACAATGGAGGCGAGGCTGGGATGGAGGCTGCCAGCGAGCTTTTCCGCAGCAAGCTGGTGCCTACGCTGGAGTACCTGCAGCAGCTCGGTAAGGAGCACGGCAAGCTCATAGCCCTCTCCGAAACCGGCCTGGAAGGCCTCTGCAGCCCTGACTGGTGGACTTCCACCCTCTACCCCTGCATCAAGGATTTCCCCCTGGCCTACGTGCTCACCTGGCGCAACGCCTGGGACAGGCCGGAGCATTTCTACGGCCCCTGGAAGGGATTCGAATATGAAAACGACTTCATCAGATTCGCAGAATCAGACAAAATAATACTATTGTAAATTATGGACTTCAAAGAGAGAGAGCGTTTCCTGCGTGCGCGTCACGAGGAACTATTGCAAAGGATCAATGTCCCCCTCGAGGGCAATGGCATATACGAAAGGTACAAGAACCCCGTGCTGACGGCGGATCATGCACCTCTGGAGTGGCGTTATGACTTCGACCCCGCCACTAACCCTTACCTGCTGGAGCGTTTCGGCATTCACGCCGCCTTCAATGCGGGCGCCATCAAGTTCGGCGGACGCTATTGCATGGTGGCCAGGGTGGAAGGCGCCGACCGCAAATCCTTCTTCGCCGTGGCCGAGAGCGAAAACGGCGTGGACGGATTCCGCTTCCGCAAGCGCCCCATCACCATGCCCGAATACGGCGAACCTGCCACCAACGTTTATGATATGCGCCTCACCGCCCACGAGGACGGATGGATCTACGGTATATTCTGCGTTGAGCGCAAGGACCCTGCCGCCCCCGCGGGCGACACTTCCTCGGCGGTCGCAGCCGCGGGTGTGGCCCGTACCAAGGACCTCGAGAACTGGGAGCGTCTCCCCGACATACAGTCTCCCAGCCACCAGCGCAACGTGGTGCTGCATCCCGAGTTCGTGGACGGCAAGTACGCCCTCTACACCAGGCCTCAGGACGGATTCATCGACGCCGGCAGCGGCGGTGGCATCAGCTGGGCCCTGGTTGATACTATGGATGGCGCAGTAATCCGCGAGGAGAAGGTGATCAACACCCGTATCTACCATACCATCAAGGAAGCCAAGAACGGAGAAGGCCCCGCGCCTCTCAAGACCTCCAAGGGCTGGTTGCACCTGGCCCACGGCGTGCGCTACTGCGCCTCCGGTCTCCGTTACGTACTCTACATGTACATGACCGCCCTCGACGACCCTACCAGGGTAATCGCCGAGCCTGCCGGTTTCTTCATGGCCCCCGAAGGGGATGAATACATAGGAGACGTGATGAACGTGCTATTCTCCAATGGCTGGATAGCCGACGAGGATGGCAAGGTATTCATCTACTATGCCTCCAGCGACACCCGCATGCACGTGGCAACCTCCAGCATCGACCGCCTGGTGGATTACTGCCTGAATACCGCTCCGGACGGATACCGTACTGGCCTGAGCGTGGAACGCCTGAACCGTCTTATCGATAAAAACAGCAAACAGATCTGATTATGGCCAAACTGTCCGAAAAGATAGGATATGCTCTGGGCGATGCCGCCGCCGGCGGAATCACCTGGAAGGTAATGTCCATAGCATTTCCCCTGTTTTTTACCAACATCTTCGGCTTGACCGTAGCCGATGCGGCCGCGCTAATGCTGGTCGCTCGTCTGTTCGACGTGATAACCGATCCCTTGATGGGCGCCATTGCCGACCGTACGCAGTCGAGGTGGGGTACTTACAGGCCGTGGATCATCTTCGGGGCAATTCCTCTGGGTGTGATCTTCGCGCTGCTGCTTCATACGCCCGACTTCGGGCCTGCAGGCAAACGCATCTACGCATACTCGATGTATCTTCTGATGATGGTGGCCTACACAGCGGTAAACGTTCCTTACGGTTCTCTGCTGGGTGTAATGACGCCAGACGACAACGAGAAGAACGAGTTCTCGTCGTTCCGCATGGTGGGAGCCTATGCCATGGGCTTCGTTACCCTGCTTTCGTTCCCTTACCTGCAGAAGCTGGTAGGCGGCACGCCGGCCCATCAGTATTCCGTACTTGGCGCGATCCTGGGCGGCTTGGCTGCTCTTGGCACCCTGGCATGCGGCCTGCTTACCAAAGAGCGGCTGAAACCCGTCCGTGCCGAGAAATTCTCTTTCAAGCCTTTTGCCGACCTGTTCCGCAACAAACCTTGGATATATCTCACGCTCGTCGGCGTCTGCACGAACTTCTTCAACGGATTCCGCTACGCCGTGGCCGGTTATCTGCTGGAGTATTGCCTCCATGGCGATGTCACCGTGTCGGGCCTTATCATCAACTACACCGTCTTCATGACTTTCGGTGAAGTTACGTGCATGGTCTTCGGAGGCCTGAGCCCCGCATTCACCAGGTGGGTAGGGTCCAAGCATCGCGCATTCAGCATCGCGGCACTGATCTGTGCCGTCACTTCCATACTGTTCTTCTTCATACCTATGGATCCTAAGTTCATCTGGCTGATGGTAGCCATGGTGATCCTGACATCCGTAGGCATTGGACTGTATTCTCCGCTCCTCTGGTCGATGTATGCAGACGTGGCCGATTACGCCACCGAAAAGAACGGCACCTCGTCCACGGGGCTTATTTTCTCTTCCGGCACTATGGCGCAGAAGTTCGGCTCTGCCATTTCCGGAGCCCTCGTGGCCACCTTCCTCGGCCTTGCGGGCTTCATCTCCGGCAGCGATCCCGTTACGGGACAGACCGTGGTGACCATCACCAACGAGCCTGCCGTGCAGAAGATGATATGGAGCATTTTCTCGCTGTTCCCTGCTGCCATAGCCCTGCTTATCATGCTTCTTCTCCGTCTTTATCCAATCAAGAAATGACCATGCGCAATTATTCAAGAATACTCATCGCCTCCTGTATGATACTTGCTATCGGGTGTGCATCCCATAAAGCTCCGAAGCTTCCTGCCCTCTATGTCGAGGGTACCCAGCTGATGGCCGACGGCAAAGCCGTGACCATGCGCGGCGTAAGTTTCGGCTGGCACAACATCTGGCCCCGTTTCTACAACAAGGAGGCCGTCAAGCATCTGCACGACGACTGGGGCGTTCCTGTTTTCCGCGCCGCAATCGGGGCGGACGACCATGCCAAGGCCGATAATCCCGGCATCCGGGGCGGATATATGGGCGAGCCCGAGTTTGCACTCGAATGCCTGTACAACGTCGTGGACGGAGCGATAGAATGCGGCGCCTACGTTATCGTGGACTGGCATTCCCACATCCTGCATACCGCCGAAGCAAAAGAGTTCTTCACCAAGGTTGCCACCCGCTATGCCGACAGCCCCAACGTGATTTACGAGCTTTACAACGAGCCCGTGAACGACAGCTGGGCCGAGCTTAAGGCCTATGCCGAAGAACTGATTCCCGTCATCGACAGCATCTCCACCGTGCATCCCCTGATACTTATGGGATGCCCCCACTGGGACCAGGACATACATCTCCCCGCCGAAGACCCCATCACCAGCTACGACAATCTGATGTACACCGTACATTTCTATGCCGCCACCCACAAGGATTACCTTCGTGAGCGCAGCGACGCGGCCCTCGCCGCCGGCATACCCATCTACCTTTCGGAGTGTGCCGCCTGCGAAGCCACAGGTGACGGCCCCGTCGACGCGGAATCCTGGCAGGCCTGGAGCGACTGGGCCACATCCAGAGGCATATCCATGCTTACCTGGAGTATATCCGACAAGGCTGAAACCTGTTCCATGTTTACCCCCGAAGCAAGTTCCGAAGGGCCTTGGGCGGATGATGTAATAAAACCCTGGGGGATTATTGTGAAAGACTGGCTATGAAAGACTTTGGACATTTCGACGACGCGTCCCGCGAATATGTGATAAGCAAGGCTGCAACACCGTGGCCTTGGATAAACTATATGGGGAACGGGGACTTCTTCTCTCTGATTTCCAATACCGCCGGCGGATATTGCTTCTGCAAGGATGCGAAGTTCCGCAGGATACTCCGTTACCGTTATAACGGAGTGCCCATGGATGCGGGAGGACGCTACTTTTACATCAAAGATGGCTCCACCGTGTGGAACCCGGGATGGAAGCCTTGCAAGACGGAACTCGACAGCTACGAGTGCCGTCACGGCATGGGCTACACCCGTATCACCGGCGGGAAAGACGGCTTGAAGGCGGAACTGCTTTTCTTCGTTCCCCTCGGCCGCCGCTGCGAGCTGCAGCGCGTCCGCCTCACCAACACTGGCAACACTGTCAAGAACATAAAACTTTATTCTTTCGTGGAATGGTGCCTCTGGAATGCTTCTACCGACATGGAGAACTTCCAGCGCAACCTCTCCACCGGCGAAGTCGAGATCGAGCCCGACGCTATCTATCATAAGACAGAGTATCGCGAAAGGCGCAATCACTACGCTTTCCTCGGGGTAAACCGCCCCTTCGACGGATACGATACCGACAGGGATACTTTCATTGGCATGTATAATGGTTTCGATGCCCCTCAGCAAGTGCTTGCGGGCACTTCGGGCAATTCCGTCGCACATGGGTGGAGCCCCGTCGCAGCGCAGCGATTCGACCTCTCCATAGATCCCGGAGCTACCGAAGAACTGATCTTCGTGCTCGGCTATGTAGAGAACGACCCCGAAGCCAAGTTCGTATCTCCCGGTGTCATTAATAAGAGCTTGGCCAGGGAAATGATGCGCGACTTCGCCAGCTCCTCCCAGTTCGATGCGGCATTTGCCGCACTGGGGGAGTGGTGGGAGGATCTGCTAGGGCGTTTCCGCATCGAGTCCACGGTCCCCGAACTCGACCGCACCGTGAATATCTGGAACCAGTACCAATGCATGATAACCTACTTCATGAGCCGGAGTGCCAGCTATTTCGAAAGCGGAATCGGACGCGGGATGGGTTTCCGCGATTCCAACCAGGACCTGGCCGGTATAGTGCACATGGTGCCTGACCGCGCCCGCCAGCGCATACTCGACATCGCTGCCACCCAGTTCCCCGACGGAGGCTGCTACCATCAGTACCAGCCCCTTACCAAGCGGGGCAACAACGATATCGGCGGAGGATTCGGGGACGACCCCCTCTGGCTGATATTCGGAACCGTGGCATATATCAAGGAGACGGGCGATTTCGGCATACTCGACGAACCCGTTCCCTTCGACAACAAGCCTGGCAGCGAGGTGTCGTTGCTGGAGCATCTTAAGGTCAGTTTCGCCCGCGTAGCCCGCAACCTGGGCCCTCATGGCCTGCCTCTTATCGGCAGGGCCGACTGGAACGACTGCCTTAACCTGAACTGCTTCTCGCTGGATCCCGACGAATCCTTCCAGACCACCGGGAACGTTTCCGGCGGGCAGGCGGAATCGCTGATGATAGCAGGGCTTTTCGTGGCGGAAGGCAAGGACTTCGCCGAACTGCTCTCCCATCCCAAGGTGGCAGCTCCTGCCGCTTATGTGGCCGAGGTGCGTGCCGCAGTGGAAGCCATGGAAGAGTCGGTGAAGAAACATGGTTGGGACGGCGAGTGGTATCTCCGCGCCTACGATTACTACGGACGCAAGATCGGATCTTCCGAAAACGAAGAAGGAAAGATATTCATAGAAAGCCAGGGATGGTGTGCCATGGCGCGCATCGGGGCGGAGGAAGGCCTCTGCGACAAGGCCCTGGATTCGGCGGTGAAACTGCTGGAATGCGAGCACGGAATGGTGCTGAACACCCCGGCATACTCGGAATTCATCCCCGACTACGGCGAGATCAGCTCCTATCCTCCCGGATACAAGGAGAACGCCGGCATCTTCTGCCACAACAATCCCTGGGTGATAATTGCCGAAGCTATGGCCGGCCGGGCCGAAGATGCCTGGAGGCTGTACCGCAAGATAAGCCCTGCCTTCCCCAAGGACCAGGAGCTCCGCAAGGTGGAGCCCTATGTGTTCTGCCAGATGGTGGCCGGAAAAGACGCCGCCCGCCCCGGCGAAGGCAAGAACAGCTGGCTCACCGGCACCGCCGCCTGGACCTGGAAATGCGTCAGCGAATTCATCCTCGGCATCAAACCCCAGTATGACGGCCTGCTCATCGAGCCCTGCATCCCTCTGAAGTACGGCAGCTACAAGCTGCACCGCCGCTTCCGCGATGCCGAGTACGACCTGACTATACACTGCACCGGCTCAGCCCGCAGCAAATTCATTCCCTACGAGCCGGGCCGGCACAGTCTGACCATCGAATTATAGCGCTTCGAGCAGAAGCACCCTGGAAGACCAGTCGCTCCTAAGCGACTTTTCCACTTTGTTGTCTGCAGGAATCTCCAAACCGACCTCCATAAGGAAACGTCCGCTGAAACTCTTGCCCTCGTAGGGCAGGGGTTTCAGGTCGAGGCGGTCCAGCTCCGTCACGCGGTACCGGCGGTCCGGGTCGAGCCCGTTCATGCGTAGGCGGGGGAAGTGTTCGTCGTAGAAGTTGGCTATCTTCCACCAGTAGGCCACGGCCTTGTCTTTATTCTCCGTGACATACATCAGCGAAGCGAATCCGCGGTCGTCGTAGGGCGAAACCAGGCGGTAGATGTCGCCGAACTGCACTATGGGACGTATGCGCTTGTAGTCTGCTATCGCTTTGCGGCAGATATCTTTTTCCTGCGCGGTCATGTTCTTCGGTTGGATTTCCATTCCGAGCCGGCCGCTCATGGCCACGTCGATCCTGTATTTGAGGGAAGTGGTACGATAGACCGTATGGTTGGGGGTGGCGCTGATGTGCGATGCCATTGCGATGGCGGGGAAGAAGTAGGAAGTGCCCCACTGCATGTAGATGCGCTGCAGGGCATCGGTATTGTCGGAGACCCAGAACTCGTCGAACCAAGGCAGCACGCCCCAGTTGGCACGGCCGCCGCCCGATGCGCAGCACTGGATCACCAGGTCGGGATAAGCTTCGCGGACGCGGTCGAGCAAGGCGTACATTCCCTGCCAATAATCAACGTTGGGATATGCAACGGGAATGGGCATGTTGGCGTCCCACTTGATGTAGGCTATGTCGGGGTTCTCTTTCATTATGTTGTCCACCACGCTGAAAGCGAAGTCCTGAACGGCCTTCTTGGACATGTCCAGCACCAGCTGGGTGCCGCCGCGGCCTTTCACCAGTTCGCGGTTCGGGGCCTTGATCACCCAGTCGGGATGTGCGTCGAAGAGCTCGCTGACGGAATTGGTCATCTCGGGTTCTATCCATATTCCGAACTTGATGCCCTTGGAGGATGCCGTCTTCACCAGGCCGGGAATGCCGGCGGGGAGTTTATTCTTGTCCACCACCCAGTCACCGAGCGAAGAATGGTCGTTCTTGCGGGGGTATTTGTCGCCGAACCAGCCATCGTCCATCACGAAGAGTTCGCCGCCCATGGAGGCGATGTCGTCCATCATCTGGGCCATCCCTTTTTCGTTTATGTTGAAATATACGCCTTCCCAGCTGTTCAGCAGTATGTCGCGTTCCTTGTCGCCGTGGCGGAGCATGTACTTGCGCCCCCAACGGTGGAAGTTACGGCTCACTCCGCTGAGCCCGGCGGTGCTGTAGGTCAGCGCCAGGTGCGGCGTGGTGAACGATTTGCCCTTCGCTAGTGTCTGGGGAATGTTTTCGGGGCAGATGCCCGCGAAGAAGTGGTGGTAGTCGCTGTCGAGGGTCTGGAAGCGGAGCTCGTAGTTCCCGCCCCAGCAGAGGGCGGCCCCTATCACGCGGCCTGCATCTTCCCTGGGTTTTCCGTCAAGGGATATCATGACCTCGCCGTGGGAAGTGTGGGAGTTGCGGGTGCCGTCGATGTTCTTTATTATTTTCCATCCCCGGGTGAGAGGCTCGGTACATACCCTGCCCTCGTTGGCCCAGGTGCCGTAGAGCGCGGAAATCCACACGTCATCGACGCGTATCGGAAGATGCCCGGAGTCGAAGCGGGTGAGGGTGACGGGCTTCTTACCCTCGTTGACGGTTTCGGTCCAGGTTTCTATCATGTCCTGGTCGTCGAAGGTCTTGAAATATATCCTGACCCTCAGGGGATAGTAGCTGTCTTTGCAGTTTACGCATAGTATGCGTCCGCCTTCCCAACTGCTTTCGCTGGTATTTTCGATAGATAGCTGCACGCTGCGGCTGCCGTCCTGCTGGATGGCGGCGAATGCAGCCTCTTCGGTGCCTATCATCCCGAAGCAGGGGTAGGTGCGCTGAGCCTTGAAGCCTTCGAGCATGGCGGTTTCGCCATCGGAGAGCCTGGAGCCGTAGTAAATCGTCTTGAGTTCCTGGCCGGGGTCGGTCTGCAGGGCCATGCTGGTGTTGGCCGTGTTGAGGATGGTGATGCTTGCGAGAAGCGTGATAAGTGTGGTCATATGATGTCTATGGTTATAATTTCTTTCCCTATCCTGACCGTGGCGCTGCCGGTGCTGCCTTCGATGCTGCGTATCAGCACCTGGGCCCTGTTGGCAAACGGCTTTATCTGCAGCGCTGCGGCAAAGGGCCTTTCAATTTCCTTGAAACCAGGATTACCGTTGCCCCAGCCTAGGAATTCGGCATTATCTACCGTAACATCCAGCAGTTCTTCGGGCGAAGTGATATCCAGCACCACCACATCCTGCCCATCGCCCTTAAGACACATCTTGGAAGCAACTACGTTCGTACCGGCAGGCATCTCCGGCCACACATCTTCCGCAACGCGCTTGCCGCGCACGAAGCCTCGGGCGCTGAACTTGCGGGCAGAGGCCGGTACCTTCCATACCAGATGCCCGTCGGCGGGCATATCCTTGCGCCCCAGCGAACGGCCGTCCGCATAAAGGCAGACCTTGTCGCAATTGGAGTAAACCCAAACCTCGCCATTGTACGGCCCGCATACGTGCACCATGGGCTCCTGAGTCCAGACGGACTGGAGATAGAACGCTTCGTCCTTGGGGAAGCAGCAGTAATCCAGTATGCCGAACTGCGAACCGGTGGCAGGCCATACCATGGGATTCGGCTCTCCACGGTAATCCTGCCCGGTCCAATAGAAGAGCCCCAGCCTCCAGGGCTCTGCCTTGTAGTACTTCCAGCCGTGCTCTATCACATTGATGCGCCCTACGGTATCCCGGCGGTTAAGCGGGGCCATCCATCCTTCGGAGGGAACTGTCCCGTATTTGCCGCGGGTGCCTGCCCCGGAGGTCTCCTCTGTGCCCACCGCAAGTTTTTCCGGCCATTTCCCGTGATATTCATCGATGGGATTCTGCACGATGTAGTTATATCCGAATACATCCACGCCCTTTACCAGTGTGCGCCCGCCGGCATTGCCGTAGGTGCAGGGGCGGGTGGGATCCAGACGGTGCGCTTCCTCGCACATCAGCTTAGCCAGCTTTTCGCCTTTGGGGCTGTGCTCGATGGCCCATTCCTCGTTTCCTATGCTCCAGAGAATTATGGAAGGATGGTTGAGGTCGCGCGCAATCATCTTCTGCAACTGGCCGAGCTGCTCGTTGATGCCCATCTGACGGTTTTCGTCGATTACCAGCATGCCGAGTTCGTCGCAGAGGTCCAGCATCGCGGGAGATGCCGGATTGTGCGAACTTCGTATGGCGTTGAAGCCGTATTTCTTAAGCTGGAGGATGCGGTAGCGCCAGAGTTCATCCGGCACGGCCACCCCCACTCCGGCGTGGTCCAGATGCAGGTTGCATCCCTTGAGCTTAACAGGTTCACCGTTCAGGAGGAATCCTTTCTGCGGGTTGAATTCTATGTCCCGGATTCCGAACCTGACGCTGGTACGTTCGGACAGTTTGCCATCGTAATAGAGGGAGATCTCGCAGGTGTAGAGATAAGGATCCTCCAGGCTCCAGCGATGCTCCGGCTTGGTGACCTGCTTCCCGGAAGCATCCAGTATGCGCATTTCGCTGCGGATCTTTTTTCTGTCCACTTCCGGCCCTGCCATCTTTATCGCGTACCTTGGTTTCCCGTTGTTGACATTCAGGGAATAAGGCACGATCGATACCGGACCGGCCTTGTGCAGCCATACGTTGCGGTAGATGCCCGCGCCTTCGTAGTACCAGCCTTCCTCCGTGGAAGCATCGCAGCGCACGGTAATCACATTGTCCCCGCCGTAGTTGAGGTAGGGAGAAAGGTCGTAGCTGCTCTGGGTATATCCGCTCTGCTCGCTTCCCAGATAACACCCGTTGCAGAATACCTGGCTGTTGCGGAAGATGCCTTCGAACTCTATCCATATCTGTTTTCCTTCATCTTCTGAAGGAATCTCAAGATGCTTTCGGTACCACCCTACGGAATTGCCCGGATACTTCCAGCCTATGCATTTGTAGCCATGCGAATGGCTGGCTTCGGCGCTGTAGGGGAGATCCACCGCCCAGTCGTGCGGGAGGCTCACCTGCTGCCATGCGGAATCGTCGAATTCCGGCATTATGGGAGCGTGGCTGTGATTGGCGCTGAGCACCTTGCCGTAGTAAGTGAAATACTCGGTCCCGTGGGTAAAATCGCGTTCCATCGAGGCGGCGTCACCAAGGGAAAAAGACCAGTTGTTATTAATCAGTATCGCGGTTAGAAGTATCAGTATTTTCATATCTGCAAGATACGAAAAAAATGTTAAATTTGTGGGAGTCCAGACCCATAATCATATGAAAAACACTATACGTTCCGCCGCCGTCCTGCTGCTTCTTCTGCTTGCGGCTTGCAATAATGAATATTCCAGGAAAGGTAACTCGGTGACCGTCAGGATTGCCGATGCTCCGGAGGGTGCTCCGCAGAAGATCTGCCTGCAGGTCCTCGGCGACCGCATAATACGCGTCAGCACTCCGGCTCTTCCGCCGGAGTCGTTGCTTGCCTCACCGGAAAAAGGCTCGGCAAGCAGCGCTCCGGTCTCCAGAGCGGCTGATCGGGCATCCCTGGTGGTGCTGCCGCAGAAGGGGCGCACCCGCTTCAAGGTCGCATCGGAGGGCGGCACCGTGAGCGTATCCACCGCGGAAATCAGCGCCTGCGTCAGCCCGGAAGGCCGCATCTCCTTCTACGACAAGGAAGGCAATGCCCTGCTGGAAAACGGCATCCTGAGTCTGAGCCCGAAGGAAGTCGAGGGAAAGGCCGGATACTCCGTACGCACTCTTTTCGACAGTGCGGAAGGGGAGTCCTTCTACGGCCTAGGGCAGCATCAGACCGGGGAATTCGACCGCAAAGGAACCGACGAAGAGCTCTACCAGTACAATACCAAGATCAGCATCCCCTTCGTTGTTTCAACCAACGGATACGGCCTGCTTTTCGATGCTTATTCCTATAGTCGCTGGGGCAATCCCGAAGGTTACGTACAGCTCGGGAAAGAACTGAAACTCTACGACAAAAACGGCAATCCGGGGGCCCTTACGGGTACTTATGTCGCCAAAGACGGCAGCCGGCTGGTGCGCCGCGAAGACAGTCTCTTCTTCGAAAACGAATGGGCAATCCGGAACTTACCCGACTTCCCCTTGAATGGTGCCAAGGTGACCTACGAAGGTTGGATAGAAGCCCCGCAGACCGCCGAGTACCGCTTCACCCAATATTATGCCGGTTTCCAGCGTACGGTAATCGACGGGAAAGAGGTCATGAGCAGGCGTTGGCGCCCGGCATGGAATCCCAACAGCTACAAGTATGCGGTGGAACTTAAGGCCGGTGTCCGCACCCCCGTAAGGGTGGAATGGGACCCGGATGGAGATGTGTCCTACATAGGCCTCAGGGTGGCTCCCCTGCAGAGCGAGGAAGAGCGCGAGAAGCTGAGTTTCTGGTCGGAATTCGAGCCGGGGGTTGACTTCTACTTCATAGCAGGCTACAGCTACGATGACATTATCAGCGGCTATCGCACCCTCACGGGAAAGGCCCAGGTGATGCCCAAATGGGCCTTGGGATTCTGGCAGAGCCGCGAACGTTATTCTACCCAGGAAGATTTGGTGAACACCCTCGCGGAGTTCCGCAGGAGGGGGATTCCTATCGATAACATAGTTCAGGACTGGCAGTATTGGGAAGATGACCAGTGGGGCTCCCATGACTTCGACCTGAGCCGCTATCCGGACCCGGAGAAGATGCTGGACGATGTGCATGCCTTGCACGGCCGCTTCATGATAAGCGTCTGGCCCAAGTTCTACACCTCTACCGACAATTACAAGGCCCTGCGCGATGCAGGATATACCTACGAAAACGCAGTCCGGGATTCGGTGGTGGACTGGCTGGGCCACCGGCAGACCTTCTACGACGCCTATGCCGAAGGTGGACGGAAATTGTTCTGGAAGCAGATGGACGAGCATCTCTACAGCCGCTACGGGCGTAAGATAGATGCCTGGTGGATGGATGCCAGCGAGCCCAACCTGCGCGACTGTCTGCCCAAGGAATACATGCAGTGGCTGCTGACTCCTACGGCCCTGGGCCCTGCCACGGAATACTACAACGCCTACGCTCTGGTGAACGCCAAGGCCATCTATGAGGGTCAGCGCGGGGTGGATCCCGACAAGCGGGTGTTCCTTCTCACGCGCAACGGGTTCGCCGGCCTGCAGCGCTATTCCACTGCCAGCTGGAGCGGCGACATCGGCACTTCCTGGACTGATATGCAGATGCAGATAACCGCGGGCCTGGGCTATTCCATGGCCGGTGTCCCTTTCTGGGGAATGGATATAGGCGGATTCAGTGTGATGGGCAAGTTCCAGGATGCGGCCAACCGCGCGGAATGGCAGGAACTGCAGACCAGATGGCATCAATTCGGCACCTTCGTGCCGCTTTTCCGCACCCACGGGCAGTGGCCCCGCCGCGAGCTCTGGAACATAGCGGAACCCGGTTCCAAGGCATACGAAAGCATACTCTACTACATGCAGCTGCGCTACCGTCTGATGCCTTATATCTACTCTCTGGCCGGGATGGTCCATTTCGAGGATTATACCATCATGCGCGGCCTGCCCATGGACTTCCCGGACGATCCTACCGCCCGCGTGGTGGCAGACCAGTGGATGTTCGGCCCGGCGCTGATGCCTTGCCCGGTCTGCGAGTACAAGGCACGCAGCCGCGATGTTTATCTGCCGGATGGCATATGGTATGATTTCTATTCCGAAGAGAAACTGGAAGGCGGCCAGCCCATCGATGCCGAAGCCCCTTACAGCCGGATTCCTCTGTTCGTACGCGGGGGATCCATCCTCCCTCTCGGCCCCGACATGCAATGGTCCGACGAGAAGATTGCGGATCCCATCGAACTCCGTATCTATCCCGGAGCGGATGCCTTCTTCACTTTGTACGAAGATGATGGAGTCAGCTATGCCTACGAAAAGGGAGCGTTCGCGACCATCCCCCTGATGTGGGACGAGGCCTCCGGCGAACTCACCATAGGGGAGCGTATGGGATCGTTCCCCGGTATGCCCGAAAAACGCAAGTTCACGGTCCGCATCGCCGGGTCATCTTCCGGCTGCGAAATCGATTACGACGGGTCTGCGGTGGTGCAGAAGATATCTTTCTGAGCTAGGGTAGCTTGACTGCCACCTCTTTCAGCACCGGCTCCTGAGACATATCCTGGGGATTCGTGCCGGGCTCGTCCTGGGGTATCTCCTGGCCTATCAGTGCGAAAAGCTGCTGCCAGTACACGGGAAAATCCCCTTCGGCGTTCTTGAAGTTCATAGGCTTGGCGTTGAACAGATACCCTCCGTCTGGGGTGCGGTAGCTGTCGCGCACCAGTTCCGAGCAGTACATCGCCTCGTTGTCGGGCGAGAACCATACGTCGTAGGGGCGCCCAAGGAACTTCTTGGAGTTCTCTACGAACTGCTCGGCCATCTTGTTGTCTTGCAGCCTCTTGACTATGAATACGGGGAGGGTACCGTCCTTCAGGGTGAAGTCCCTGAAGAAAGTGTCTATGGGATGTCGGTCCACTCCGTGCTTTATGGTGGCGTCGATTATCCAGGTGGTGTCTTTCCCTACTTCTGCAATCGCTACGTGGATAAGGTTGAGGACTCCGTTCCCGGTGGCATCGCTGATGGCGCTGCCCATGGAATCGCCCTCCAGACTGTAATCCGCAGG
>Ga0310696_10001548_pt1 | contig 33097 bp, 29 predicted proteins | sample AusTroGonzalo_MG_4_FD_203885 | JGI IMG/M metagenome (GOLD analysis project Ga0310696, IMG submission 203885) | Bovine rumen microbial communities from tropical cattle in Woodstock, Queensland, Australia - Gonzalo_02 (v2) (version 2) | ecosystem: Host-associated > Mammals > Digestive system >... | reverse complement strand
GTGCAATAGCACTTCCCCAGTCACCTCCCATGATGTAGAACGGATAGGTGGTTGCGCAATCCATCCTATGATTGGCCCCGTTCATCACAAACTCCACACCTTTGGCAATGGCACAGAACTTCCCGATAATCAACTTGTCACCAATGAAGTCGTAGAAGTGTGTGACGTGCTTCTCAAACTGGTCAGCACCATCCACGTCATCGTAATAGGTATAGTCACCGATGATGATACGAGGATTCTTTACCACATTCTTGATAAAACAAAGTCGTGGCAGGTTAGGATTTGGAAATACCTTGTTGGGATTTGGTCTATTCATTATTGTCATAATTGTTTTGATGTTAAAGTCCAACCATTGTCGCCGTGGTATATCATCTGACGGGTCATGCCGCCGTCGATACAGATGTTCTCGCCTGTGATGAAGCCCGCCTTGTCGGAACAAAGATAGAGCACCATGTTTGCAATATCCAAGGGATTACCCACACGTCCGGCTGGCTGCTGCACGGCATCGGGACCTTCATAAACGGTATAGGCGGTGTCAATCCAACCAGGCGAAATGCTGTTCACGCGTACCTTGCCCGCCAGACTTACAGCAAGAGCATGCGTCAGTGCGGCAATACCACCCTTTGCTGCCGTATAGCTCTCTGTCTGCGGCTGGCTCATGCGGTCGCGCGAGGACGAGATATTCACGATGGCAGCACCTTCGGTGAAATACGGGGCGAAGAGCTTGGCGAGGTAGAACGGAGCCGTCACGCCTACGCTCATGGCATATTGAAACTCCTCGTAGCTGCACTCGTCGATGCCCTTCATCAGCGGCAGGGCATTATTGACGAGGAAATCCACATGACCGTGTTTCTCTATCACTTCTTTAGCGAACCGCTCCAACACTTGTTTGTCAGCAAGGTCGCCAACAAAGTGGTTGCCCTGCTGCTTATCAATCACGCAAGCCGTAGCGCCAGCTTTCTGAAACTCCTCCGCAATACACCGTCCGATGCCCTGTGCACCACCTGTTATTACGGCTATTTTTCCTTTGAAATCCATATCTCTGCTTGCTTTTCTCATTTGTTTTCTTATGTAAAATCGCATTCTGCTCGATATCCATCATGTCCAAAACTCCTTTTCTCCCGTATCTTCCATTTCGCCCTGGCACTGCGGACAGGTCTTCATATCCCAGATACGGATGTCATCGCTGCCACATTGCAGACACAATCGGCCAACCTCGCTTCTGAACGAAGGGGCCACGTCTGCTATGATACCGCCCACCACAAGGTTCTGGATGCTGTGGCAATGAGCGCACGATACGGCCGTTATCTGTTGCCTAAACAGGCCGCGTCCTTCGTACACCTCTGCCTCATAGCCACAGGACTTGCAGCGATATTTCCGTTTCCATGCCATCGTTCAATTATTTAGGTAGCATTTCACTTAGCCTATCCTCTCTGATAACCTTAGGAGCGGCTTTGCCAGCCAAAGAGGATGATAGATGCCATCTTCTTCAAACAGCTTCTTTTGCAGGTGTGAGCACATGTTTGTAGTATCAATTGTCATCTTATCTTCTTTTTCTTTAAATCCGATTTAGGGGAAATACCAATAAAATACCATGCAATAATCCAAAATGCTATGATGCCGATGAATGCTACGAGATAAGTCGTATTGGAAAGCAACCCGTGTTTCGAGAAGTTGACGATGCCATGAAATGCAGCACAGAAAAGCAGCGAATGAGTATCAGTTGCCACCTTTCCTATTCCCCACGAAGCGAAAAGCAGAAGCGGGAAGAATGTTAAGACACTTCGCTGATCTAAATCGAGATGCCACAGAAACCACATCACCGTGATGATCAGTACATATTGCCATACAGGCAAATTCCTAAGTTCATATTGCAAAAAGCCTCGCCAACCATATTCTTCCAAAAGCCCATAAGCAAATGCCCATAAACATGTCACACCGAGGTTCCATCCGCCGATAATACCAAAAACAATGCATGGTACTACTATAGTCGCAATGGATTTCCAGGCAGACTTGCCTAAGAGTGTATATTCCGTTTTACGTTTGAAAAGGAACATAGCCACCAATGCTCCAAGTGCGGGACCAAGTCCCGAGAACAGCGCTGCAGAAACTTGAAATGCATAGTTCGTTTCAATTGCAGGACATTTGTCGGCAAGATGCAATGATATCAAGCGCACCAATAAGGCTATTATATAAAAAGTAGCTATTGCGCCAATATGAATGTTCTTATAACTTAAGTTTTGTTTCATGATAATGTCCATATTATAATATCATTTCACAGAGTATATCTTCTCTGATGATTTTGGGGGCCGACTTTCCTGCCAGCACCAACACCTTTTTCCCATTTCGATAGATATGCAATTGTCGAGAGCGGACTACTGCCGTCAGTTCCGCATCGTCCTGCATTGCCAGCCAAAGAGGATGATAAAAGCCATCCTCTTCAAACAGCTTCTTCTGCAAGTGCGAGCACATGTTGGTTGTATCAATGGTCATCATATTCTCTATTTATGTTGCCTCTGGGATGTCACTCCAACGCGTTGTGTAGCAAGGAAGAATCGGCGGGACAGGTTCCTAATTCTTTCTACCAATGCCCACGCCGATTCGGTGTGAGCTGGTAGCCTTCGTCTTGAGAGAATTCTTTTTTGTGTTGCAGTTCGATGAGAATCCGAAGAACTCTGGCTCTTTTTCTCATTTTTTTCAGAGTGCGAAATTACAAAAAATCCCTTACACTCCCAAATTTATCTCAAATGAATTAGCGATTCACATCGCATTTTCTATAAAATTAGACTAATATAATTCGCAAATGTATGAAAACACTATCTTGAATAGTTGGTATAAGTCCTAATTCATTTGGCGAATCAAGTACCTGTCCCGGTGATTCCACTGGGAGTGACCAGTTGCATGGCGTAACCCACCACCCAGGTAGCGATTTGCAGTGCGCAAGTAAGAAGTGAAAGGGTGCGAAGGTACGAAGAAAAAAGACCCTAAAACCACCTATTTATATTAGGGATGCAACGCCAATGGAGGCGACAATTAAAAGAAAATTGAAAATTATTGCAAAAAAATTTGTGGGAGTCATATTTATTTCGTACCTTTGCACCCGCATTTGAGCGAGAATGCTTTTCGGACACCGAAAGGGAACCGAGGAAGTTTGGGTGAGTGGCTGAAACCAGCAGTTTGCTAAACTGCCGTACGGGTTCCCGTACCGGGGGTTCGAATCCCCCAGCTTCCGCGCTCAAAGAACATTTTGAAAAACCAAGTTGGTCGATTCATCTAATGGTTAGGATACAAGATTCTCAATCTTGGCATAGGGGTTCGATTCCCCTATCGACTACAAAAGGTTCTTTCAAGGTAAAAAGATTGGTCGAAAAGACATATGTTGGTCGATTCATCTAATGGTTAGGATACAAGATTCTCAATCTTGGCATAGGGGTTCGATTCCCCTATCGACTACAAAAAAAGCTTCTCAGATTGAGAAGCTTTTTTTTATTTTATCCCACCAAATTCTCAAGTCTCACATCCTTTGCCTGTTTGAGATATGTCATACGCATAACCACGGCGCGCCCCCACTCCGCATTCATAAGGTTACTCAGCGGAAGGTCAAGTTTCCAACTGCCCTGCGCCTCCAAACGATCGATCATCACACCAACACTGAGGTTGTCCAAAGTCTCAGCAGGCACAAAGACTGAAGTTCCCCCTTTCTCATCGGAAGAAACCTCGATAATCATCCTTGCCTCAGCCAACTTAAACAACAGGTCATTGACAATGCGAATGGGAATCCCCGTCTCCATACGTAGCTCGTCGGCAGAGGGAGCCGGTTTTCCATCAGCAAAGCGACGACAGATGCGCGACATCAACAGGGCAGAAATCATCAGTTGATAGCGATGCGAGATATCATCGGTATGGGCATCATAATCATAGAAATCCAAGTTCTGAGACGTATAAGTCAATTCAGCACCAAAGAGACAGATAGTCCATGATATCTGCACCCAAAGCATGAACAAAGGCAATGCGGCAAAAGAACCATAGATGGCGTTGTAGCCCGTGACCCACATCTGAGAATGAATATAGACAAACTGCACCACCTGCATGGCAATACCCGAAAGGATACCAGGCACAATGGCATTCTTTATCTTCACGTGCGTATTAGGCATCAGAACATAAAGAGCAATAAAAAGTAGACACATCAGGAAATAGGGAGCGGCATCAATGAGGATCCTAAGCGTGGTACTCAACAGCTGAAAATCGTCCATCGAGTTGGCCATTGTTGCAAGAAAGAGACTAAGACCTGACGATACCACGATGAGGATGGGAAAGAGAAAAAACATAGACAGATAGTCTGTGATAGTACGGAAGATGCTACGTTTCTTCTTCACCTGCCATATCTCATTGAAAGTCAATTCGATATTATTAACCAGCATCATCACCGTGTAGAGCATAAAAATAAGACCAACCCCCAGGAAAATGCCACTCTTGGTATGCACAAGATAACTATTGACAAAGCCCACAATGACCTCGGCCACCTGAGGCTGCGACGAGAATGAATCAAGGAACCACACCTCAATATACTTATTATAGCCAAAGCCACGCGCTATGGCAAAAACCACAGCAAAGATGGGCACGATAGCCAGCAACGTGGAGTAAGTAAGCGCTGAAGCCTGATTAACCACTCGTTTGGTGGTGAAAAAACGGATGGCCAGCGACGCCACCTTGATAACTTCGTAGCACACACGGCGCACGGGTGAAAGTTCTTCATCAGGAATGCGCCAAATATCCACCTGTAAGAATTGAATCAGTTTTTTTAGTCCCATAGCCATAAGAAAGAAAAAAAAAGGAAAGCATTGCCCCTATAAGCCGGGTTCTGTACCAGCATTGCTGCTGGCGCCTGCCATTTATCTACTACGCACGTCACCATGCGTCTCTAGCGTTCTACCCTCCATCGCATCCATAAAGGAACTCGGGCGGGAAACCCTAACATAGCGATGGTATACATGAACTTGCGGCCTCCAGTGGGAACAGCACAACGATCACCCGCTGCCTGGTGGTCTCTTACACCACCTTCTCACCCTTACCTCCCTGAATAATCAGTTCTTTGACCATGGCCAAAGCGCGAGGCGGTTATTTTCTTCTCCCCTAACCAACTGTCACCAGCTGCTTCTACTTTCAGAAGTGGAGCACCCTGTGCCGCCCGGACTTTCCTCTCGCCTCTCCTTTCAGAAACGCCAGCGGCAAGCCGGAGCAGTGCTTTCGGTCTGCAAAGGTAGTGCAAATCGAGCGAAAAACCAAATTTATTTGGATTTTTCCGAGATGTAGCCTACCCTCGACAAAGTCAAAGGTAGCAAAAGCATAGTTCAAAGGTACTAAAAGTATAGCCCAAAGTGTCATAATTAACATTTTTTTTGAATCGTACGTATGGTTTTTTCATGACAAATGCTTAATTTTGCTCTCGAATACACTTTAACTATGCTACATGCACCTAAAATAATCAATAAGACATTATCAATAAGGCTCAGTCTGATGATAGTGTTGGCCATGTCTTTTCTACTCTTGGCCTCCATGGTCTGCATGCTGCATTTTTCCAGAAAAGCTGTCAAAGAAGAGACCCTTCTGAGCGCCACGCAGACGCTTGACGGCACCATTGCCCGCATAGACAACGTGTTGCTGAGTGCCGAGCAAACAGCAGGTAATTTCTATTTCATGATACTCCCCCACCTGAACGAGCCTGACAAGATGTATAAGTTCAGCAAGGAACTGGTAGAGTCGAATCCCTTTATCATCGGATGCGCCATCGCCTTCAAACCAGGTTTCTATGAAGAAGGCAAGGAATTCATGGCCTATTATCACCGTATGGACGAATACGACTCCACATTGGTAAAGTCTGAGACTTTTGGCACCTCCAGGTATACCCAGCAGTTGTGGTATAAGCAACCCATGCAAACAGGCAAGCCAGGATGGATGAATCCCATGACCGACGTAGATGGGGTGACAGAACCTATTGTCACGTTCTGTCTTCCCATACAACAAGATAGCGAGAACGTAGGTGTGATAGGTATCGACGTGTCGCTCAACCTTCTGTCAGACATTGTGCTGGGTTCCAAAGCCTCGCGTAACTCATATTGTATTCTGTTTGACGGCGACGGCACATATATTGTCCACCCTGATAGCAGTAAACTATTCCAGCAAACCATCTTCTCGCAAAAAGAATACAAGACAGAGCCTGGTCTGAAGGAAGCTGCCGATGCTATGCTCAGAGGTGAGTCTGGCTATAGACCGTTTACGATGAACAATGCCGAGCACTTTATTTTCTACAAGCCCTTTACACGCACAACAGTCAGAGGGCGATCCATGGAGAAGCTAAACTGGCACGTAGGCATCGTCTATCCCAAGGAGGACGTTTATGGTGAGTACAACAACCTGTTGTGGTATGTTCTTGCCATCGCCATTATCGGACTGATTCTGATGTTCATACTCTGCCACGTCATCATACGCCACATGTTGAAACCGTTGAAACTGCTTACAGCATCGGCACAACGCATAGCAGAAGGAAAATTCGACGAGCAGATTCCTGATAGTCACCACACTAACGAGATAGGACATCTGCAAGACAACTTCAAGGCGATGCAGCAATCACTTGCAGTAAATATCGGTGAGATGGAACAGCAGAAGGCCATCCTGCAGGAACGCGGAGAGGAACTGAAAAGAGTTTACAACGACATCAAGAAGGCTGACCGCATGAAGACGGCATTCTTGCACAACATGACCAACCACATGATTACTCCTGCGGCACAAATCGACAAGGATGTCAGTACGCTGTGCGCACCCTCAGCCTCAACCGACACGCTGAACCTGGCTGAGAATGTACAGAAAAATGGAGATACCATTACCAAACTGCTCAACGACCTGATCAACATGTCGGAAGAGGAAATGAGAAAGGAGGATGCCTATGAAAATGAAGATTAGGCTACACCATCTCTCTACAAGAATCGCCATCGTCATTCTGCTATTGGCAGCCCCCTTGTTTATCACGACGATAGGCGTACTCTTCCTCGAGGCACGACAGGTCATCAGACATAAGGCCGTGGGACGTGCCAGGAGTGCTCTGAATGCCAGCATGCAACGCTTGGACAGAAACCTAATAGCTGTAAAGACAGCCACCGAGGCATATAGTTGGGTATTAGAGGAACAGTTGCAACCAGACTCACTCTTGTCTATCTCACATAAAGTGGTAGCCCTGAACCCACATGTTGACGGCTGTTCTGTGAGCGCCGAGCCATACCTGTTTCCTAACATTGGTCGTCACTACTCGGTCTATACGGTGAGAGAGGCTGACAGCGTAGAAACTGTGGTGGAAGAGGAATACGAATACTTTCAGAAAACATGGTATAAGCTTCCACACGATCTGAACGCACCCTGTTGGGAGATTTATTTCGATGAGGCCGACTCTCTGGAGCTGACCATCGATGGCATGCTGGCATCCTACGGAAAGCCTCTGCACAATAAGAATCATGAGATTGTAGGCATTATCTCCACAGACCTGTCACTGCTCAAGTTGACAAAGATTATCAATCAGGAGCGCCCCTACCCCAACAGTTATTTCATGATGCTCGACAGCGATGGACGCTACGTGGTACACCCAGACTCCACACGTCTCTTCACGAAGACCATTTTCGACGATGCTAATCCATTCTCGCAACAGGATCTCATCGCACTAGGTCACGAAATGACAGCTGGAAAAGAGGGAGGCATGCCAATATACATTGACGGCAATGGCTATTTGGTATGCTACAAGCCAGTGCCTGGCACAGATTGGAGTCTCGCCATTGTATGCCCAGATAATGACATCCTGAAGAACTACTACATGCTGACCAACATCCTGATACCCCTATTGGTTATCGGACTGCTGATTATCGTGCTGCTATGCCACAGGACCGTATCACAGGCATTCAGCAGCATCAAGCAATTACTTGTGAAAACACGCATGATAGCCGAAGGCAACTTGGAGGTGTATATCAAGCATAGCAAGCGCATAGACGATGTTGGACGACTGCAAAACAGTTTTGCAGCAATGCTACAGGCGCTGCAGTTCCACATAGGTATCGTGCGTTATATCACAGAGAAATTGCAGCAGCGTAACAAAGAGTTGGAAGAGGCCACCAAATTGGCACAAGAGGCAAACCGTCAGAAAACGGTCTTCATACAAAACGTGTCGCACCAGATTCGTACACCACTGAATATCGTTATGGGATTCTCGCAGGTGCTATACGACACCGTCAAACAAAAGGAGATACTGCCAGAAGAAGAGATGAAGAGCATCATCAGCACAATGGATCATCAAGCCAAACTGCTTTACCGACTGGTCAGCATGCTCTTTGACAGTTCCGATACCGGCTTCTCGGAGGAGCTAAGAACAGCACAGTTTGACATGGTGAAATGTAACAGTATAGCTCGCGAGTGTCTGGAATACCTGAAGAGCCACTACCCCAATATTCACATAGAACTCCAAACGGAGGTCGACGATGACTTATGCATACAGACCAACAGGCTATACCTGACACGTTGTCTGAGTGAGCTACTATACAACTCTGCCAAATACTCTGACGGACAGCATATCACCTTGAGAATCATATGTACGGAATTTGTGGTACGCTTCATCGTAGAGGATACAGGTAAAGGTATTTCCGAGCCCTACCGCGACCTCATGTTCAAGTTCTTCACTAAGATTGACGATTTGTCAGAAGGACTGGGATTAGGACTGCCGCTGGCTAAGCGCCACGCGCTCAACCTGGGTGGCGACCTATGGCTCGACGACAGCTACCACGAGGGTTGCCGCTTTGTGCTGGAGATTCCGTTAAAGCAGATTGAAAACGATTAATGAGAAGAGAAGAAAGATACAGATTGGTACTGGAGCATTTCCGCAAGGAGATGCCGGAGGTGGACACAGAACTGATGTATGGCAGTGTGTTTCAACTCCTGGTGGCTGTAGTACTGAGTGCACAATGCACGGACAAACGCGTGAATCAGGTTACCCCTGAACTATTCCGACGCTATCCTGATGCCCAGCAGATGGCACAGGCAGAACCGGACGAGATACTGGATTATATCAGCAGTGTGAGCTATCCTAATTCGAAAGCGAAGCATCTGGTAGAAATGGCTCGCCGACTGATGGAGAAACATAACGGTGAAGTGCCGCAGGATATGAACGCGCTACTGGATTTGCCTGGCGTAGGACGGAAGACCGCCAACGTGATGCAAGCTGTAGCCTTTGGACAGTCAGCTATGCCTGTAGATACACATGTGTATAGGGTGAGCCACAGGTTAGGACTGGTCACGAAAAAGGAAAACACGCCCTACAAGGTGGAGATGATGCTAAGAAAACACATTCCTGAGCAGGAGATGGCGCAGGCTCACCACTGGCTGCTGCTCCACGGACGCTATGTCTGCACATCACGCATGCCACATTGTGAGAAATGTGCGTTGGAACCATTATGCCCCAAATTATTAGAGAACTCAAGATTAGAACACTGAAATAAAATGATAGTATTTCCTATTGCAAAAATCAACTTAGGACTGAATGTCGTAGAACGCCGACCAGACGGCTATCACAATCTGGAAACAGTTTTTTTTCCTGTAGAACTGAAAGATGCACTGGAGTTGCAAAAAATGGACGAGGCTTTTCCTTCACCTTTCGATTGCGACCTGAAAGTGACTAATATCCATATCGAAGGCGACGAGCAGCGCAATCTGGTGGTGAAGGCCTACAACCTGCTAAAACAAGACTTTCCACAGATGCCACGTATTCATGCACACCTCTACAAGGCTATCCCCACGCAGGCGGGCATGGGAGGCGGTTCGAGCGACTGTGCAGCGATGTTGCTGGCACTCAACGAGATGTGTCGCTTACAACTCTCTGAGCAGCAGTTGATTGACTATGCCGCTCGACTGGGTGCCGACTGCCCCATATTTATTCTGAACAAGCCGGCTTACGCAGAGGGTATCGGAGAGCGCCTGCAGACAATCGATGTCAACCTGAAGGGCTATTTCCTGGCTATCGTCAGGCCCGATATCCCTGTGCCTACGAAAGAGGCCTTCTCGCGCATCGTGCCTCAGAAGCCTGCAAAGAACTGTCGCACCATTGTGGGTCAACCTATCGAGACCTGGCGCAGCGAACTGGTGAACGATTTCGAAAAGAGCGTCTTTGCCCTGCACCCTGAGATAGGTCAAATAAAAGAACGGCTCTACCAGATGGGAGCCGTCTATGCCGCTATGAGTGGCAGCGGCAGTGCGCTGTTTGGTATCTTCCGTGAAGAGCCAGACCTCAGTACCGACTTTGGTACAATGTACAACAAGGTGCTTAAGCTATGATGCCAGCCTCTTGCCACTTAGCAATGAGTTGGGTGGCATCCTGACGGGCAGTAGCCTCATCAATATCGTATTCCTCAAGGAGTAGCTTCGTCAGCATGTCTGCATCGAAGTCTGCTCCTTGAATATTTTTCCACAGGTATGCAGCCGATTCGTTCATGCTAATGATACGACTGAAATCAATATTCTCAACACCTTCTGCCACAATGATATTCTCACCACAAATGGTGCGTAGCTTAAAACCTTTCTTTGTCTTCATTTGAATCGTTGGGGTATATGGGGATAAATAATAAATAGCAAGTAACGACGGAGCGGATAAAGATGCGTCCACCACCAGGAATAGAGACGCCATTTAAGTCCATCCGTACGATCGATTTTTTTTCTGTTCTTCCGATAAAAGCCCACAGCCTTAGCCTTGATATCACTCAACAGGCAGTATTCGTCACTGAGGTTGCCATCGCCACGAAGGGTCACCTGATTACCATCGATACAAATAATGCGATGAAGGACGAAATGGCCTTTTGAAATCTCTGCCAGCACGGCATCGCCCACCTTCGGATAGTCACAAAGTTGCAACAGAGCCTTGTCGCGACCGTCTTCCAGGAAAGGACGCATACTTCGCCCACGCAAGGGAAGTGTAGCGGTGTGCCCATTGTTCAACTGCTCTATAACAAATGGCAAGAACACCTCATTGGGCATCTGAACGGTCTTTATCTGACAATGGTCTTGTGACATAGCAGGGCAGCTTCTTGATCTGGCAAACAATACAAGGTATAAACAGGAGTGGTCTCAATGATACGTGAGACGGCATCACACAGATGATTATATATCACGGAGTCCCACTTCATACTGCTACAAGCAGGAAGTACAGAGGCAAAGGCCTGAACAGGTCCCAGTTGCTCAATACTGTTTTCTGGAGCACGTTCTATTCGGGTGACAGCTCCCAAGCGGGCACTGACAGGACGATAGCAGGGCGTCTTACCACTCCAAGGAGAACCAAAGATATAGGGCAGTCCGTCGTCCATGATACGCACAATGGGATTATCATCGTTCATCAATTGGCAGTCCTCAATATGCTTCAACCAGAGCGAGGAATGGGTGCTCTTACCAGTGCCACTCTGGGCAATAAACGGATAACCGTAGCCACGATGCATGATGGTAGAGGCATGAATCAGCATGGTGTGCCGATAGGCCCCTGCAAAGGCATAGGCCAGCATCAGGGCATCATTGAGTCCGAAAGAGCGCATCACCCAGTCACCATTCAACGCACAACAACAGTCGGAGAAATCGCTATTGGCTATCAATAGACAACAATCGCGGTCACGGATATCGCGAATGATAAACTGATAGCCTCCGTCAAGCAACTGATAGACCAAGGTATCACCATTGCCGGTATCAAACTTCCTGACAAGTTTTCTTTTCCCTACAGGACGGATGGTATCATCAACAGTCAGCGTAAAAAGTAAATCATCCGACTCCTGACTACACTGAAACGCCCTAAAAGAAGGGAGCAACGTCATTGAGTTGACAGTGAGGTCAGCGAACCGGATGCAGATTTGATGCCCTGCAATAAGAAAAAAATTACTGCTCGGCATTCACGTCGTCGAAATAATCACGAAGATTAATGGTCTTGAAATGGAACTCCTGATCCTCCAGAGGACGCAGGTCATACTGTTGATGCTGGTTCTTGGACTGGGTATAGAGTTTCTTGAATTTCAGGAATTTCTTCTCAACTTTCTTCCTATTCTTATTGGCATAGATAATACAGGTGCGACGGGGCATCTGCTTCTTGTTAGCCAGGAAATCACGCAACTGGTAGGAATACAGTTCACGTGTCTGCAGGAAATTATTCTTCTTCTCAATCCATGCACTGTCAATCTCCTGCACATTGGTGAAGTGTACGATAGTGTCATTAAACGAAGCAGCAAAACCAAAGATATACATCTTAGGTACCTGCACTTTCTTGGCACTTGTCTGTATGCTCATGCCGAGTGCCATCACAGCAATGAGCATCATTACGATTCGTTTCAAAATATCACTTATTTTTATTATAATCTCTACAAAAACATTTCATCCCAGATAGCTCTTCAGCATTTTATTCTGAGTATTATTGCGAAGACGACGAATGGCCTTCTCCTTGATTTGTCGCACCCGTTCACGAGTGAGGCCATATTTTGTGCCAATCTCCTCAAGAGTCATCTCAGACTGCCCTATGCCAAAATAGGCCGTGATTATCAAACGCTCACGCTCATTAAGACACGAGAGGGCTTCCTGAATTTCCTGACGCAACGACTCCAGAACGAGTTGTTTATCGGCAGAAGGCGAACTATCGTTGACCAACACATCCAACAAGGAATTGTCCTCGCCTTCGGCAAAGGGTGCATCCACGGATACATGTTTGCCATTGATGCTCAGGGCCTCGTCAATCTTCTCCAAAGGCAGGTCCACCTGCTCTGAGATTTCATCTACTGACGGGCGACGCTCATTTTCCTGTTCAAAGCGACTCAGTACCTGACTGATCTTATTGACAGAACTGACCTGATTAAGAGGCAGACGAACGATTCGGCTCTGCTCAGCTATAGCCTGAAGGATGCTCTGACGAATCCACCATACAGCATAGGAGATGAACTTGAAGCCACGCGTCTCGTCAAAACGCTCTGCCGCCTTGATTAGTCCCAGATTGCCCTCGTTAATAAGGTCGGGCAAAGACAGGCCTTGATTCTGATATTGCTTTGCGACACTGACAACAAATCTAAGATTGGCTCTTGTGAGAGTCTCCAATGCTTTTTGGTCACCTTTTCTAACTCGCGCAGCCAGTTCCACTTCCTCTTCCACAGTAAGGAGTTCCTCCTTGCTGATTTCCTGAAGGTATTTGTCAAGCGACTCGCCTTCGCGGTTGGTGATTGATTTAGTTATCTTTAATTGTCTCATATAGCTCTATCAGTTTCTAGTCAATGTGCAAAGGTAAACCAAAAAAATGATATGGCCAAAAAAAAAGTGCAGATTCTTGGATAATCCTCAAATCTGCAACCTTTTATGAAAATAAATCAATCGTTCTGCAGCTGTACGATGAAGTAGCCGCGCTTACCCGTAGGATAGATACCCTTGATAACGAGGACGGGCTCCTTTGAGGTAGAGGCTTCCTTGACGATATCCTGCAGGTCCTCAACAGTCTTCATGGCCTCGTCGTTGACACGCTGGATGATGAAGCCCTTTGGCACACCAGCCTCCTTCATCTTACCGGCATTGACCTTGATAACCTCCAAACCATAGGAAATCTCCAACTGTTCCTTCTGTGCCTTCGTCACTTCACGGAAGTCAGCGCCAAGCACATCGAGGTCGGCATTCTTCACAACCTTCGTGTTACCCTGCTCATTGCGCAGTGTCACAGTCTTGGTCTGCTTCTTCTTGTTATGGAGGTAGGTCAGACTGATCTTGTCACCAGGACGTTTCTGAGCAATCAGACCAGAGAGATCACCAAACTTCGTCACTTTGTGACCATCAACCTCTGTGATGATGTCGCCCTTTTCGATGCCAGCCTCAGCAGCAGCGCTATTCTCTACGACTTCTGCCACGTAGATACCCTCCATCGTGCCATAGTCTGCATCCTTACCTTCCTCCTTCTCGATATCCACTTGTGTCTTGACATCGCGTCCACTGATACCGATCATAGCACGCTGAACAGTACCATACTGCTTCAGGTCGGCCACGACTTTATTCATCATTGCCGTAGGAATAGCGAAACCGTAGCCACTATAAGATCCCGTCTGAGAATAAAGCATAGCATTGATACCTACCAGTTCGCCATTGGTATTAACAAGGGCGCCACCAGAGTTACCAGCATTAATTGCGGCATCTGTCTGAATGAAACTCTCCACACCATTAGCTCCCAGTGTACGGGCTTTGGCTGAGATGATACCTGCAGTAACGGTATTAGTCAGACCAAGAGGGTTACCAATAGCCAGCACCCACTCACCTACTTTCACGTTGTCACTGTTAGCAATACGGATAGCAGGCAAGTTCTTGGCATCAATCTTGATCAGTGCCAAGTCTGTCGTTTTGTCAGCACCGATGATGCGGGCAGAATATTCTTTGTTGTCATTCAGAGTGACTGTCAATTCGTCAGCACCGTCAACCACATGGTTATTGGTAACGATATATCCATCTGTAGAGATGATCACACCAGAACCGGTAGCCGTCTTCTTTGGGGTCTGTACCTGCTGTTTACGCGTACCCCCCTGTCCACGCTGTCCACGTCCGAAGAAGCCCCCGAATGGATCACTGAAGAAATCATCGAAGGGATCGCTCTGCACCTCTACAGTCTGAATCTTGGAATTCTGCACGTATTTAATATGTACAACACAGGGAAGCGCCTTTTCTGCAGCATAGGTCAGGTCTACAGGTTGAACGGCAGTTGCCGTAGATACTTCCATCACTTCCGGTTCTTGGGTAGCAGCTTGTGTTTCATTGAATGCTGCTACTGAGAAAACAAGGGCCGCCAAACTAAGAGAGGGGACCGCATAATTTAAAATCTTTTTCATATCTTCTCGTATTTTGTTAATGATTATTTCTTTGCTAGAAAGCTTTGATGCAAATATATAGGCAAAAACACTGAAACTGACAATCTGTCTCATTTTTTTCTTGCATTTTAACATTTCAGGCAAAACCTTTAAAATCCGTTTGCTCGCTGACGAAAAAATTTTGCATTCGTTTAATGATTTAATTTAAGTAAATTTTTGCTTTTCACGCCTTTTTTCGTACCTTTGCAGTCAGAAGAATTATGGACGACGCAAAAATCATCAACGACCCGGTATTCGGGTTTATAAAAATACCACGCGGACTGCTTTACGACATCGTGAAGCACCCATTGTTCCAACGACTCAATCGCATCAATCAATTGGGGCTGGCATCTGTAGTATATCCGGGTGCCCGTCATACCCGTTTCCAGCACTCACTTGGAGCTTTCCATCTGATGAGCGAAGCCATCCAGTCGCTCCAGCAAAAAGGGCAGTTTATCTTTGACTCTGAAGCTGAAGCTGTTGAGGCAGCCATCCTGATGCACGACATCGGACACGGTCCGTTCTCGCATGTCTTGGAGAACACACTCATCCGCGGTATCTCTCATGAAGAAATCTCACTGATGATGATGGAGGAGATCAACAAGGACCTTGGTGGACAGTTGAACCTGGCCATCTCCATCTTCAAGGACCACTATCCGAAGCGTTTCCTCCATCAGCTGATTTCCAGTCAACTGGATATGGACCGATTAGACTACCTGCGTCGCGATTCGTTCTTCACTGGTGTCACTGAAGGCAATATCGGCTCCGCCAGGATCATCAAGATGCTCAACGTGGTAGACGACCGTTTGGTGGTTGAGCAAAAAGGAATTTATTCTCTAGAGAATTATCTGACTACCAGACGATTGATGTATTGGCAGGTATATCTTCACAAGACTGCCGTTGCCTACGAGAAAGTGCTCGTCAACATGCTGACCCGCGCAAAGGATTTAGCCAAGCAGGGGCATCAGATATTTGCATCGCCAGCCCTCTCCTACTTCATAAAGAATGATGTCAATGCCAAATGGTTTGCCGACCACAAAGAGGCACTGAGCATGTATGAAGAGTTGGACGACAGCGACATCTGGAGTGCCATGAAAGCATGGAAGCATTCTGACGATAAGATATTGTCCACTTTGGCTACAGACATGCTGGATCGTCGTATCTTTAAGGTTGAGGTACACGACAGTCCTATTACCGACGAACGTATTGACGAACTACAGACGGCGATAGCCCAGAATATGGGCATCGACAAGAGCGACGCCCACTACATGATGAGTATCAACAGAATTCAGAAAGACATGTATGCCGTTGACGATGATTCGATTGATATTCTTTACAAAGACGGCACCATTAAGGACATCTCAGAAGCCTCAGAGATACTGAATGTAGCACTTCTTTCTAAAAAAATACGAAAATATTACCTTTGTTATCAACGTTTTCAATAAAAATGCTTATCTTTGCATCCTAAAAAGAACACTGAATCATTATTATGGAGTTTACTGCCAAACAAATTGCCGAGTTTATCGGTGGCCGAGTGGAAGGCGACGAAAATACAGCCGTCCACACATTTGCAAAAATAGAAGAGGGTCAGCCTGGAGCCATCTCGTTCCTCTCGAACCCCAAATATACCCACTATCTTTATGAAACATCTTCCAGCATCGTCTTGGTGAATGACGACTTGGAATTAGAGCAGGAAGTGAAGGCCACGCTGATTCGCGTGAAGAATGCCTATGAGGCAGTAGCCAAACTGCTACAGCTCTACGAGTCTATGAAGCCAAAGAAAACGGGCATCGACCCATTGGCATTCGTTTCGCCTAAGGCTACACTGGGAAAAGACGTCTATGTTGGTGCATTCGCGTGCATCGGCGACGGTGCTATCATTGGTGACGGCACACAGATTTATCCCCACGTAGTGATTGGTGAGGGTGTGAAGATGGGTGAGAAATGTCTTATCTATCCCAATGTCACCATCTATCAGGGATGTAAAATTGGACAGAATGTCACCATTCACGCTGGTAGCGTCATTGGAGCCGACGGTTTCGGTTTCGCTCCTAATGTAGAAGGCTACGATAAGATTCCTCAGATTGGCATCGTCATTATTGAGGATAACGTAGAGATTGGAGCCAACACTTGTGTGGACCGCTCCACAATGGGAGCTACTGTTATCCATAAGGGTGTCAAGTTGGACAACCTGATTCAGGTGGCCCACAACTGTGAGATTGGTGAGAACACGGTGATGTCTGCCCAAGTAGGAATGGCTGGCAGCACAAAGATTGGATCTTGGTGTATGGTTGGCGGACAAGCAGGTTTCGCCGGTCACATCCATGTAGCTGACAAGACATTCGTTGGAGCTCAGTGTGGCGTTATCGGTGATACCAAGGGCAATGGCGAACAGCTCATCGGCTCACCAGCAATGGATCCCAAGGTATACTTCAAAGGCATGGCCATTCTGCGTCGTTTGCCTGATATGTACAAGGAGATGAGCGCATTAAGAAAAGAATTGGATGAATTAAAAGCAAACAAATAAGTATATGAAACAAAAGACTCTGAAAGGCAGTTTCTCGCTATGCGGAAAAGGCCTGCACACTGGACTGAGCCTCACGGTGACGTTCAATCCCGCTCCAGAGAACCACGGCTATAAGATTCAGCGTATTGATATTGACGGCATGCCAATCATCGATGCTATAGCCGAAAACGTAGTAGACACACAACGCGGCACAGTGCTGGGTAAAGGCGACATCCGCGTTTCAACAGTAGAACACGGTCTGTCAGCACTCTATGCATTAGGTATTGACAACTGTCTGATTCAGGTTAACGGTCCTGAGTTCCCTATCCTCGACGGCTCTGCCATCCAGTATGTCAACAAGATTGAGGAGATAGGCATTGAAGAGCAGAATGCCCCCAAGGACTGGTATGTTATCCGCAAGAAGATTGAGGTAAAAGATGAAGAGACAGGTTCTTGCATCACTATTCTGCCCGATGAGCAGTTCTCACTCACAACCATGTGCTCATTCGAGTCAAAATTCATCAACAGCCAGTTTGCTACACTCGACGATATCACAAAGTACACCTCAGAGATTGCAGCTGCACGTACATTTGTCTTCGTACGCGATATCGAGCCACTGGTCCAAGCCAACCTGATCAAGGGTGGTGACATGGATAACGCCATTGTCATCTATGAGCGCCAGACCACTCAGGAGCGTCTTGACATGCTGGCAGACCTGCTTCACGTAGAGCATCGTGATGCTTCAGAACTGGGTTATATCCAGCACAAGCCCCTGCAGTGGGAGAACGAGTGCACACGCCATAAGCTGCTCGACGTGATTGGTGACATGGCTCTTATCGGCAAGCCCATCAAGGGACGCATCATTGCAACCCGTCCAGGACATACTATAAATAATAAGTTCGCGCGCGAAATACGCAAAGAGATCCGCAAGCATGAGATCCAGGCACCTGCCTATGATCCCAACGAGGAGCCAGTGATGGATGTGAACCGCATTCGCGAGTTGCTCCCCCACCGCTATCCTATGCAGTTGGTTGACAAGGTCATCGAGATTGGTCCTACAAGCATCGTTGGTGTGAAGAACATCACCAGCAACGAGCCATTCTTTACAGGCCACTTCCCACAGGAGCCCGTGATGCCTGGTGTGCTTCAGATTGAGGCTATGGCACAGTGTGGCGGTCTGCTGGTTCTCAATTCTGTTGAGGAGCCCGAGCGCTGGTCAACATACTTTATGAAGATTGACGGTGTGAAATTCCGTCAGAAGGTGGTACCTGGCGACACTTTGATTTTCAAGGTAGAGCTGATGGCTCCGCTCCGTCACGGAATCTCAACTATGCACGGCTACGCATTTGTAGGCGACCACGTCGTTTCAGAGGCAACCTTCACAGCTCAAATTGTAAAAAACAAGTAAAAAGAATATATGAATCAAATTCATCCCTTAGCAGTAGTTGATCCAGAAGCCAAACTGGGTGATAACAACATCATCGGTCCATTCTGTGTTATCGACAAGAATGTGGTGATGGGCGACAACAACAATCTGCTAAATAATGTGACAATCCACACAGGTGCCCGTATAGGTAGCGGCAACGAGTTTTTCCCTGGAGCCTCTATATCTACAAAGCCCCAAGACCTGAAGTTCAAAGGCGAAGAGACTACCTGTGAGATTGGTGACAACAACTCTATTCGTGAAAACGTAACCATCAGTCGTGGTACCGCTAGTCGCGGCAAGACCGTTGTAGGTTCTGGCAATCTGTTGATGGAGAATATGCACATCGCACACGACTGCGTCATTGGTAATGGTTGTATCATTGGCAACTCAACCAAGTTTGCCGGTGAAGTGGAAGTCGACGACTTTGCCATTATCTCTGCCGAGGTACTGTTCCACCAGTTCATCCGCGTGGGTAGCTACGTGATGATTCAGGGTGGCAGTCGCACCAGTCAGGATATCCCTCCCTATATCATTGCAGGCAAGGAACCTATCCGTTTCGCTGGCATCAACCTGATTGGCTTACGTCGTCGCGGTTTCTCTAACGAGACCATCGAGATGATTCACGATACCTATCGCACTATCTATGCCAAGGGTATTATCAAGGACGGCGTTGCAGAGGCACGTTTGAAATATCCTGACAGTAAAGAGGTAGAATATATCTGCTCGTTCTTTGAGAACTCAAAGCGCGGAGTCATTCGTTGAGTAAGACGCTGATAGTCATTACCGGACCTACTGCCGTTGGAAAGACGGATTTATGTCTGGACATTGCCAAGTATTTTGGCATTCCTATCATCAATGCTGACTCCAGACAAATCTATCGCGAAATAAAAATCGGTACAGCCGCACCTACTGAAGAGCAACTTCAGCAGGTGCGACATTATTTTGTAGGCACTCAAGCTCTCACTGATTATTATAGTGCATCTATCTACGAACAGGAAGTGATGAGCTTGCTTGGCACGCTGTTTCAGACTTCCGACTATGCCCTACTCTCTGGCGGCAGTATGATGTATATTGACGCCGTATGCAATGGCATTGATGATATCCCCACCGTTGATGACGAGACACGTAACACCCTGAAGAAGCGTTTAGCCGATGAAGGTTTGGAGAGTCTTTGCGAACAGTTGCGCATCCTCGACCCAGAGCATTACGAAGTAGTAGATAGGAAAAATCCACGCCGCGTGGTTCATGCATTGGAGATATGCCTGATGACTGGCAAGACCTACAGCTCCTTCCGCACCAACGAGCGCAAAGAGCGCCCCTTCCGAATCATTAAGATTGGACTCAACCGCGACCGCGAAATCATCTACGATCGTATCAACAGACGCGTGGACCTCATGATGCTGCAAGGCTTTCTTGATGAAGCACGCAGCGTTTATCACCTACGCCACCTCAATGCATTGAACACCGTAGGTTACAAAGAACTGTTCACTTACTTAGACGGCACATGGTCGCTCGACGAAGCCGTAGAACGAATAAAGGGCAACACCCGCAGGTATGCCCGCAAACAACTGACTTGGTACAAGAAAGACCCTCTTGTCACCTGGTTTTCACCCGATGATAAACAACTGATTCTCAATCATATCATTAAACAATGAATTATATCAGGAAAATCACAGCAGCCGCATGGCTCTATTGTAAGCAAGCATTCAATTGGTATATTGGTATATTCAAGGGACGCCCCTGGTATATCAAGCTATTATCAGCAATGGCCTCTGTCATTGTGGCCTTTATACTCTATCTTGGAGCTGTAGACATCAACTTTCTGGGACTATTCGGTAAGTCGCCCAGCATGAGTACGATTATCAACACACGTCCGGCTCAGGCTTCAGAAATCTATAGTGCCGATAGCGTGATGATAGGAAAATACTTCAGCGAGAATCGCACACCAGTAACCTACGACGATGTAAACCCCATTTTCTGGAATGCCTTGATTGATACAGAAGACGAGCGCTTCTATCATCATTTCGGCATTGATTTCCAGGCCTTTGGCGCAGCACTGAAGGACTACGTCATCCATCATGATGCACGTGGTGCGTCAACCATCACCCAACAGTTGGCCAAGAACCTCTTCCGCGTGCGTACAGAGTATTCTACAGGCCTACTTGGAAACATCCCTGGTGTCAAGATGCTTATCATGAAAACCAAAGAGTGGATCACGGCAGTAAAACTGGAAGCCAATTTCAGTAAAGAGGAAATCCTGACGATGTATGCCAACACGGTTGACTTTGGTTCCAACGCCTTTGGCATCAAGACAGCATGTAAGACCTACTTTAACACGACGCCGCAGAACCTTACTCCAGAACAAGCTGCCGTATTAGTGGGTATGCTTAAAGCTACCACCTACTATAACCCCCGTCTGCATCCAGAGAACAGCATGAACCGACGTAATGTGGTGCTTGGAAACATGTTGCAAAGAGGTCATATCACACAAGAGCAATACGACTCGCTGACCATAAAACCCATCGAGTTGGACTATAGTGTTGAGAATGCCTACGATGGTCAGGCACTCTACTTCCGCGAGGCCGTAAAAGAATATCTTGGCGATTGGTGTCGAGAGAACGGCTACGACCTCTATACAGACGGTCTGAAGATCTACACCACCATCGATACCGCTATGCAACGCTATGCCGAACAAGCAGCATGGGACAACATGAAACAGTTGCAGCAGCGCTTCAACAACCACTGGGGCAAGGTCAATCCCTGGCAGGACGAGTACCACCGTGAGATTCCTAACTTCATTGAAAACATTGCCAAGCGCCTGCCTTGTTATAAATACCTAGACAGACGTTATGACCATAATCAGGACTCCATCGACTTCTACCTGAACCAGCCCCACCCCGTTACGCTGTTCAGTTATGATGGCCCCTACGAGACAGAGATGAGCACACTCGACTCCATCCGCTATATGGAGCACTTCATGCACTGTGGCTTTACGGCTATCGAGCCAAAGACAGGCTATGTGAAAGCTTGGGTGGGCGATCTCGACTTTGGTACGTGGAAATACGACAAAGTGACGGCGATGCGCCAGCCTGGTTCTACGTTCAAGCTCTTTGTCTATACAGAAGCCATGAACCAGGGACTGACCCCTAACGATCGTCGTGAAGACTCATATTTCAGCATGAACGTATGGGACAACGAACAGAAAAAAGAAGTCTTATGGGCTCCCACCAATGCCAATGGTTTCTTCACTGGCTATAACATGACCCTGAAATCAGCCTTTGCCCAGAGTGTCAACTCCATTGCTGTCAAGATAGGACAAGAGATGGGCATAGACCGTATCGCACAGACGGCACACAAGATGGGTATCAAGAGTCCCCTTCACGAGACGCCATCACTTGCTCTGGGTGCCAGCGATGTGAACCTTCTGGAACTGGTGAATGCCTACTCTACCATCATCAACGACGGAATGACCCATGAGCCCGTACTTGTAACACGTATCCTCGACCGTGACGGCAACGTCATCTATGAGGCACCAACAGAACAGACAGAAGCGGTGAGCTACAAATCAGCCTTCTTCATGCAGCAGATGCTGATGGCAGGCATGCGTGAACCAGGTGGCACCAGCATGAACCTATGGCGATATGTCAGAAACTTCAGCGATACCGACTTCGGCGGAAAGACTGGCACATCCAACAACCACTCTGATGCCTGGTTCGTAGGCGTCAGCCCCAACCTGGTATGTGGCGCATGGGTAGGCGGCGAGTATCGCGCTATCCACTTCCGCACTGGCGAACTGGGACAAGGCAGTCGAACGGCACTCCCCATCTGCGGACAATTCTTTGAGTCCGTTCTAAGCGACAAACGCTTCAAACGCTATCATGGAAAGTTTGGTGCTTCACGCGATGCCAGCATCCTTGACAGCATGTATCAGGGTATCAGCACCTATGAACCACTCGATAGTCTTGACGAAGATAGTCTTGGAACAGAAGAGGAGCAAAATATCGAAGAAAAAGAGGATAGTATTGGCATTTAGTACTAAAATTGTCTAAACTCAGTTGTCGATAAAAAATCGGGCAAAATAGACGAATTATGGCACTTTAAAGACAAACAAATGTTAAATATTGAAATTGTGCACCCACACAATAATTTTTCATAAAAAAAGTTTAAGAAAAACTTGCGCAGTTCAATTATTTTCCATACCTTTGCCAACGTTATCCTGAAAACAATCTTTTTACCTTAAAAGAACTAATACCTATTGAAGATAAGGCGATTGGCTGTGAAGCCCGTCGCTTTTGCTTTTTTATATACTTTCGTATCAGTTTTTGCAGAAAAAGCATTATCTTTGCAATCAGAATATAATCACACGTATGAAGACAGAACTCATATTGGTTGGCAAGACCGTCAACAAGCATTTCATTGCAGGCATCAACGACTATGCCGAACGCATCAGTCATTATATGCCTTTCAATATCACAACTATTCCAGAATTGAAAAACACCAAGAATCTCACGGAAGATCAACAGAAGACGGCCGAAGGTGAACTTATCCTCAAACAGATCCAGCCACAGGACACCGTAGTGCTGCTGGATGAACGCGGACGTGAGCCACGCAGCATCGAACTGGCTTCATGGCTTGAACAGAAACGCAATACGGCCCGCCGACTCGTATTCGTCATTGGCGGACCGTATGGATTCTCTCCTGCTGTCTATCAGCGTGCTAATGAGCAGTTATCACTCTCACGCCTCACATTCTCACACCAGATGGTGCGCCTTGTGTTTACAGAGCAGCTCTATCGCGCTTGCACCATCATCAAAGGTGAGCCTTATCACCATGAGTAGAGAGCACCTGTTTCGCGCTCTTCATGCCTGGTACAGATGCCGTCAGCGTCACCTTACCAGCCTCTCCACGCTTTGAGCGCAGAATAACCGTACACGTACCGTTAAAGAGGCTACGCTTATTGCCTACGAGCATCTCGTTAGAGTTGATATCGCCATTCACCACGCCCACAATCTCTGCAGGCCCTTCTACCGTGAATATCACCTCGCCCTGCGCCGTCTGCACCTTGCGACCTTTCTTATCCACAGCCACAATCTGCACATGCTGCAGATCCATGCCGTCAGCCTGCCACCCGCTATTGTCGGCCTCAGCCTTCAGGCGCACAGCCTCACTGGTTGTCTCAATCTGATGGCGAGCCACCTCACGTCCGTTTGTACGTGCTATGGCCACCAATTTACCAGGATGATATTCTATATTATTCCAACGAATCTGATTACGCATCTTCGCATCCTTCACGTTGTTCTGCTTCTTGCCCAGCGACTTTCCGTTGAGCACTAGTTCTACCTCCTCGGCATTCGTATAAGTGACAAGCGACAACGACTGGCCTTCCACCCTGTTCCAATGGTCACTCATGCCATCGTTACCAGTCTGAACACCATTCCACATCATATCACCCTTTTTCTCTATCACGCCGATATGCACCACAGGCTCTTCCGGCTTAAAGAAACTCTTCATATAGTAAGCCTTAGGCTTCGGATTCAGTTCAATGTCAAATACGCCCTGATTCCATCCCTTGGCAGGCCATCCCTGACTCTCGCCCAGATAGTCGATAGCGCCCCAATAAGCCAACCCGATGACCTTCTCCAGGTCCATCTCGAAATAGTTCTGACCCATAGCAGCAACAGAAGCTTCGCTCTGGTAAAATTTCATCCAAGGGAATCGACGCCCGTCACCAGGGAAATACATATACCTGTAATTATAGGCCTGCACATCCGTAACCATAGCCAGATTGCAAGGCAGCGAATCCGTCTGCCAGTTGCGATAACGCGGATGCATGGCCACGGTGACCAGTCGTGTTGAGTCGTAACGCTGAATCAGCATCTTCATTAGTTTGTATATCGTCACGCCAAAGTCATTATACGGCTGGTTGGGATCCTGCTGCAGTTCGTTACCCAAACTCCACATCACCACACTGGGCGAGTTTCTGTCGCGCTTTATCCATTCAGGCACATCCTTCTGCCACAATGACTCAAACGCTGCACGTCCGCCCGTATGCTGGCGTGTCCACTTGTCATAAAGTTCATCCACAACAAGGATACCATTTTCGTCACACAGTTCAATAAACTCCCTGCTATAGGGATTATGACTCGTACGGATATGATTCATACCATACTGCTTCATCAACTTGATGCGCTTCTCTATAGCACGCGGATAAGCCGCAGCACCCAGCGCCCCCAGCGAATGGTGGTTGGCATAGCCTTTCAGCAGCACCTTCTTGCCGTTGAGCAGGAAACCGTGATCAGGTGTCATCTCTATCGTACGGATGCCGAAGCGCTCCTTCACATGATCCACAGCCACTCCCTTTTCGTTATAGAGCGTAGCCTCAACGGTATAAAGATTCGGATGCTCCGTATCCCACAGTTGCGCATCAGGAATCTCAACCTCTACCAACTGCTGTTCCACGATACGTGTAGGCGTAGAGCGACGCATCTCTGCCATACCCTCATAGACCGTCTTTCCCTTCGGGTCAAGGATGCGCAGAGCCACAGGCATCTTTTTATCGCGTCCACGAGAGGCCACCTCTGCCGCAATGGTCACGAATCTATTATCGCGCGTCGTGATCTGCAGCGGATGACGCTCAAAATACAAATCACGGTTGGTCGTCACCAGTTTCACGTCACGAAACAGTCCGCCACCCGTGTACCAGCGCGAGTTACCCGGTTCTCGTGTATCCGCACAAACCGCAATCACGTTCTCCTGCCCTATCTTCAGTTCGTTGGTAACATCAATCTGGAAACCCACGTAACCATAGTCCGTGCCACCCACGCGCTTACCGTTCACGTAGACATCGCCCACGTACATGATGCCGCCAAAATCCAACAGCAATCGTTTGTTACGCAGCGAGTCGGCAGGCGTCAGGTGCAGTCTGTACCAGCCCTTGCCCATCTCCTTGAAGCCACGACTGCTGAGTCGGCTCTTGATATTTGCCGCAGGGTCGCCGTTATCAGCCTTCTCGCCAGCAGCAGGAACCACCCACGGCTGCTCTATCTGGAAGTCGTGAGGCACGTTCACCTTGCGCCACTGACTATCATTCAAACCCATAGTAGCACCGTTCTCCACGTTGCCCGTCTGGAAGCGCCACCCCTCGTTCAGCAGCTCCACACCACGCTGCGCCATAGCCGGAGTAAAACACACTGCAGCCACCGCCAGCAAAGTCCAAAATTTAGTTTTCATCATTTTGATTTGTTCGTTTTTAGTAATTGCGATTCAACTTTTGTTAAATTCGAATGCAAATTTAGCGAAAAAACGGCGATTATCACTATATTTGCAGTCGATTTTAAATGAATTTATAGAATAAGCGCATGAACATAGAGCAAATCCGCGAATACACGCTGTCACTCCTTGGTGTCACTGAGGACCAGCCCTTTGGCGACGATATCATCACATTCCGCTTGGAAGGCAAGATTTTTGTGTGCCTCTGGCTTGGTGGAGGCAAGTACGACATAAAGAATTCAGAGCCTAGGCTTGCCCTAAAACTATCACCTCTGCGTAACGAGGAACTGCGCGAGCATTTCCCTGCTGTCACCCCAGCCTATCATTGGAACAAGAAGCACTGGAGCGACGTGTATTATGAGCAACTGGACGATTCGCAGGTCAAGGAATGGATACTGGAGTCCTACCACCTCATTGCATCAACGCTGCCCAAAGCCGTGCGTCAGAAGTATGTCATGTAGCGCTCAGGTGCCAGCACATAGCGGCACACCGCCCGCAGAATTCTTGTCAAACTTCAGCAGCTTCTCTACTGCCTTCACTTTCATTGCCATAATTGTTAGCTTTTAAATAGTTTGTAATTTGTTTGTTTATTCTCAGTGTCAAAATTTCTGATAGTACGGCAGGGACATCAAATCTCAAATCTCAAACCTCAAATCCCTTTTCCTCCCTGGGCAGCCCGCAAAATCTGTCAGGCCTGAAAACATTTTTGCGCTCGCCCGTGCGCCGGCTTCCTCATCATTTTCAACACTGCAAAGGCAAACAATTTTCGTGAGGTATGCAAGAAATACCCCTCAAAAAAGCACGCAAAAAAGCACTGTCTTGTACTGATATAGGTTGACACATTTTATTAAGTTCCTAAATGTGTCAACCTATATCAGTACAAGACATTGTCAGTCAATATTTCAGAATAAGCGAATAAATAAAATAAACAAAGCCGCAGGTTGTACACCTACGGCTTTGATATTAAAGGAACAATTGCGGGACTTGGTGGAGTTTACTCCTCCTCATCATCCCATGTGGTTTGACGAGCACGGCTAACAAAGCCGTCACCAGCTGGATCTGGATCGATAACGACAGCCTCATCGGGATTCAAGTTTGTGTTCGTATCACTGGGACCGCTGGCACATACCAATTGTGCCTGCTGAATTCTCACCACCTGCATGGTGGGTACAATATATATTCTTTTCATAATCATTTTTCTTTACTTAATTACAACCTTTTTACCGTTATTGATGTAAAGGCCCTTAGCCGTTGGCTTACCATTGACGATGCGGCGTCCGTCGAGCGAGATCCATGCTGCGCCCTCTCCCCTCTCCTCATTTTCTAAGAGAGAGATACCCGTTGTGTCATCGCCAAAATCGAAGTTGACCGAGGTGATCGTACGGGCAAAGTGCATATCAATATCGCCAACCTTGAAGAAGGCACGCTGAGCACCAATTTTTGCACCTGATTCTGCATAGCGCAGCGTGTTATTGGCACCCAGCAGCAGAACACCGTCCATTGGCTCATACGTGAAGTCAATGCCGTAGTAGAAACCCCAGAAGCCTACATAAGCATCGCCACTCTCGCCATTAGTAAAGCTGCGGTCTGTAGGATCTATCGTGACATCCGGGAACGTGGGGTTGACGATATCCTCACCACTCTCCCATCTGATGAGGTAGGGTGTGCCGGCAATGAGCTTTGTCACCTCATTTCCGAATGTCAGGTTCAGCGTAGAACCACTGATGCTGGCTGCGGTCAGCGTACGCGCCTTGGCACCACTGAGCACACTGCCGCTAAGCGTTACGTCGAAGGGCAGCACAAGGGTGTTCCAGTCGCCATCCTTATAGAGGGTGCGATCAGCGAGGGTGACATCAACAGTCTCGCCAGCGTGAAAATAGAGGAGTTCATAGTTGTCAGAATTATTGCTCAGCACCATCGGTTTGGACGTGGTGAAAGTAAAGACATCGGTCCATGCCGTCAAGCCTTCAGTGCCATAGTCGGACTGCACCTTGACCTCGTATGATGCACCAGGTGTAAGACCAGTAAGGGTGATAGAAGGCTGATTGGTGGTGACGGTCTGCCAGTCGCTGCCTTCAACCATATGACCAATACCCACGTTATCGATATGGATATAGTTGTCGGAATTTCTAACTGTTGATTCTGCATAGAAGGCAAAGCGGACGGTCTGGCCTGCATAACTGCTGAGGTCGATAGAAATATTCTGGCCCTTTTGGGAAATCTTGTTGTAAACATATTCAGAGCCGCTGTTGTTCCATTCGCGCAGAATAGTCCATGAAGCCATATTGTCTGTGGTCAGCAATACGACAAAACGGTCGTCGAAACCGCTGGTATCAAGCTCACCGAAATAATCGGCCAGTGCCAAGTCGAAACACAGGCCGACGCCTTCGCCAATAGTATAGTCGGACGTTATGAGCCAGTCGTTATGGTCATTATAACTGTTGTTGGTTAAGATATGGGCGTCAAATCCGTTAAATCGAGTAACACGTTCAATGAAGGGATAATCACGAGAATCAAAACTCCATCTGTTCCATGTATGGAAATTGCCACCTGACATAATACTGCTCAAAAGGCCCAACTGGGTTTCCCAACCTTCAGGCATACCCGAATCGAATGTTTCCTTACAAGAATACTCCACCTGGCCAAGTTTCCTATAACTAATATGATAGGCATCGCTATTGCCCTTCCAACTCAACTCTGCAGAACTGGTTGTAATGTTGTCTGCCATGATGTTCCTTGGCGCGCTGAATACAGAGGCAGAGTAGGTAAAGGTGGTCATGGGGATAAAGTTTTGCTGCATGGCAACAATATTGTCGGGATCATCCGAGTCTGAACCATAGACAGAAGCCCCGGGAACTTGCTGACCAAAGAAATAGAGTCCCTCTTCATCCGGATCAGAATCAATAACCAGACCTCCACTTACTTTTTTTCTTACCAACCTGGGACCTATTACGACAAGGTCATCGCCGCTTGGTGAGAAGTCGTAGATATTGTCTATGCCAACGAGCAGGTTGCCGCCCTGATAGAGATAAGGGGTATCAAACTCGATGGTGAGCAGGTCAAACATACCATAATCATCTTTCTTTATGCTGAGGGAGCCTTGATAAGCCATCGTAGCGCTCCCCTTGTCCACAAAGCTATTGATACTTGCCTTATCGACCTCCTTCAGATAGACGTCAACAGGAAACGGGGTCGTGACAAGCTCGTATAAAGGTGCGGTATAGAAGGTAACGGAGGTTACATTCTGACCAACCATGTCCTCCAAGGCCGCAGCAGGAATCACAAACTGACTTTTGCTCCACGACATAAACAAGGCGGGTATGTCTACAGGAACGCAAGGAGAGAAATTTTCTCCCGCGAACAAAGGCCGTCCCATGGTGAGCGTGATGTCGTAAGCTGGCATGAGATAACTGTCCTTGACATTTCCTGCGACAACAGAATCGTCATCGTCCTTGCTGATATTGAAATAGTTGCCATATGGAGAATAAACGCTGACATAGAATGGCTCGCCAGCTTCAAGATAGAGTTTATTCCGGAAAGAAATACCCTTCATGTCAGAAGGACCCTCGCCCCTCTCTCCATAAGCCCACAAATCGCCATGACTTGTGACTGTATGTGCCAAAGAAATGCCTTCATAGGCGCCTTTAAGGGAGCTGTCTGTATAATAGTTGTTGGTGATTGTACCATAGTTAAGGCATCCCAACACGGCGAAGTTGTTGTGGCTAATTGATAGCGAGGACAACTGCAGAGAACCTGTGAATAAACAGTTTGTTATTGAGCCACCTTGGAGTTCGCCAACCAAGCCACCCATACTATAGTAGTTGCCATTTCTATCACTCAGCGTGACGCTGGCTTCAGAAATACAATTATCGATATGACCGCCACGCACCAATCCGGCAACGCTACCATACAGTGAGCCGCTAGGATACATGGCATACAACTCCACATCGTTGGCAATATAACAGTTTTCGATGGTGCCTACACAATAGCTTGCTATGATGCCTGACATGCTGTATGCATGCATTCTCGTATTTTCAACTATCAGGTTTCTTACAACACCATTCGTTCCGATTTCGCAAAAGATTCCTTCCTTACTACTATCATCAGGTTTTATATAATCCAAGTTGCTCTTATCAATACGTATACCACTGATGGCATTGTTATCACCGTCAAACACACCCTGGAATGCAACACCATCCGAAGCAATCACCGGATTGAAGTTGTTTGTCTGGGAATCGTCGAAGTAGATGTCGTCAATCAACCTAAAGTAAACCCCCTCGAAGCTGTTAGTCAATGACTGTTCTCTAAACTCCTTGAATTCCTTTAATGTTCCAATCAGATAGGGATCGTCTGCTGTTCCAGAACCATCCCATGCCCACACAGTTTCACCTGTGAGCAGCATCACAAGCAGCATCATAGCTGCACGTGGCAAAAATGATAGTCTTTTCATTTTGAGTTGATTAAAATTATCTGTCAATATATAAATCTTCTTATTCTGGCACAAAAAAAACAACAGCTTCCATTGTCCCGGAAGACAAACGAAGCCATTGATCTGCGGCACAGCTAACTGCGCCTGAATGCTATATCTGCACAAAAAAACTGTCCTTGCTTGCGCATGGTCTAATTTAGTTTATGGTTTGTGCTGCAAAGATATATATTTATTCGATAATATCCAATATTTTTTGAAGAAAAAACAACAAATAATCACATAAAACGCCTCATAATTGCCCAAAAATCCCTTTATCTGAACAAAAAAACGGGGAAAAACTTACCTATACAGCGTGATAATCACGTTCTTCTTGGTGATATTCTTGCTATAGTTGAAGGTTGCATCATGACGGGAAGTGATATTGATATTCTCGAGATTGATACCGTCGATAGGCATCTCTGGCAGTCCGTTGAACTCCATAGCATAACCGGCATGATGACAGATAACGTTGCGGATGTCGATATTGCGGAATACGGGGGTCTCCTCTGTAACAGGCATCACGGGGACGTCGGTATTGGTACCGCCGTCGGCCAGAACCTCTGCCACCGACTTGCCACCATAATACATATTAAAGGTGAGGGCATAGGTGGCAATGTCGCTCATAGACACGCCGTCGATGAAGATATTCTCCACAATACCGCCACGGCCACGGGTGGACTTGAAGCGCAGGCCTACATCGGTGCCAACGAACTGACAGTTCTTGACGGAGATATTCCTGACGCCACCGCTCATCTCAGAACCTACGACGAAGCCACCGTGACCGGAAAACACGGTGCAGCCGTCAACAACGACGTTCTCGCAGGGACGGGCACGGCGGCGTCCGTCCTTGTCCTTGCCGCTCTTCAGGCAGATGCCGTCGTCGCCAGCATCAAAGCGGGAATTGATAATCAGGGCATTCCTACACGACTCCAGATCCAGCGCATCACCATTCTGAGCATAGGCGGGATTACGTGCCAACACACGGTCGATGATGATATTCTCACACATCAAGGGATGGATATTCCATGCGGGGGAATTCTGGAAGATAACACCCTGAAGCAATACGTTCTTACACGACACGAGGCTCACCATCACAGGACGCAGGAAACGCTTCACGGCCTGCCACTCTTCCTCGCTCTTAGCATTAGGCACATTCATGTTGGCTCCCTGCTCACCCTTGGCATAGCCCGCAGAGGGCACCCAGTAGTCTTTCCTAAGCAGCACGCCATCAGGTTTTTCCTGCAAACGTTTCCAATGACTCTCCGTGACTTTGGCCTTCTTCACAGGACGCCAGTACTGGCCATTGCCATCAATGACGCCATCGCCTGTGATACTGATATTCTCAGCACCGTTGGCACTGAGGGGCGACTGGCAGCGACGGGTGTCCAATCCCTCGAAAGAGGTACTGACGAGGGGATAGAGCGTCTCATCGGCAGCAAAAAGTACGACAGCACCCTTTTCCAGATGGAAATCGATATTTGACTTAAGAACGATAGGACCTGTGAGCCACACGCCACGAGGCACGATGAGATGTCCCCCACCCTGCTGACTGAGACTATTAATAGCCTTTGCAAAAGCGTCTGTGCAGAGTGTTGTTCCTGTCGGATCTGCATTAAAATCAGTCAGAATCACCTGACGACTTGGTATTTTCGGAGCCTTAAACTCTGATAAAGTAAACGGCAAGTTAGCCGTGTACTGCTTGTAAGGATTCTTTGCCGTAGAATATAATGCTACGGTGAAAAACATGATTGATAATAGCTTGCGAAGCATAGTTAGCATTTGTTTTGAGTTTATTAGTTTGTTGCAAAGGTACAAAAAAAAGCGAGAAACCTTTAAAGATTCTCGCTTTTTTTTGCTTTTATAACCTAAAAGAACTTATTCCTCGGGCTTCATGTTAGTATAAACGGTCTGCACATCGTCGAAATCCTCGAGCTTCTCAACCATCTTGTCAATCGTCTCACGCTCCTCAGGAGTAACATCCTTCAGGTCGTTGGGGATACGGGTGAACTCAGCACCAGTCACCTCAAAACCATTCTCCTCAAGATGCTTCTGTACAGCACTGAAGCTTGAAGGATCAGCATAGATAGTGATGCTGTTCTCCTCCTCATCCTCGTCGTACTCATCTTCCACACCGTAGTCAATCAGGTCGAGGATCATCTCGTCCATATCCAGTCCGTCCTTCTTCTTGAAGGTGAACACAGACTTGTGGTCGAAGAGGAAGCTCAGAGAACCCTGAGTACCCAGGTTACCATTAAACTTGTTGAATACTGAACGAACGTCACCCACAGTACGTGTGGTATTATCAGTCAGTGTCTCCACGAAGATAGCGATTCCGTGAGGTCCGTACCCCTCGTAAGTCACCTCCTTATAATCGCTCTGGTCTTTACCCATAGCGTTCTTGATAGCACGCTCGATGTTATCCTTCGGCATGTTCTCGCGCTTTGCGTTGGCAATGATAGCACGCAATGCAGGGTTGTTCTCGGGCTCAGGACCACCAGCCTTCACGGCGA
>Ga0310696_10001547_pt1 | contig 33103 bp, 31 predicted proteins | sample AusTroGonzalo_MG_4_FD_203885 | JGI IMG/M metagenome (GOLD analysis project Ga0310696, IMG submission 203885) | Bovine rumen microbial communities from tropical cattle in Woodstock, Queensland, Australia - Gonzalo_02 (v2) (version 2) | ecosystem: Host-associated > Mammals > Digestive system >... | reverse complement strand
TTGGAAATCTGAAACGGGATTTGGAAACCGGACGTATCGCCGCCAAGGCTCTGCGGAGTGACATAGCAGTCTTCTTTCCAAGCCCAATCGACAGGCACAGGATCGCTATTACTCGCGTTTTCAATGCCGTCAATATTGATGAGCGCTTCGACACGTTCCGTCTTGCAGTTGTCTCCAGTACTGCGGTGAAGGGCGAGATACTCGACGTACTTGTACAGGTAGTAGTCGTTGTCCGTGGTATCGCTGGTCGCGTAGAATGTATCTACAGCACTCTGAACCTGATACCCGTTATGCACAACGCTCTGGTAGCCCCAAATGTTCTGGACAATATTTGTCTGGGGATTCAGCTCTTCGGCGAACGCTTCGAGGTGTTGACCGATTCGAACCCATACATATTTGTTGTAGACGGTCCCGTTGCTTTCTTCAAACGCTTCTTTAGGGTCTTCTGGAACCTTGATATAATGAACGAGGTATTTTCTTGGAATCATTTGACCTCATCCTCCTATCTATTAAATTCGTTTCGGTACTGGATTTGAAGATTGGTAATCCAGACCTCTGATTTACCATCATCGATGGTGCTGAGGTATGTCGCAGACGTTCTGGAAACGTCGCGGATAACGCGGTTGTCTGTAAGCTTCGGCCATTCTTTAAGCTGATACCGATTCCCTTTTAAGGTCACAGGCTGTCTGGTGAGCCACTTTGCGAAATTGTCTATCCATTCCTTGACTTCCATCTTTCGCTTTTCGTTCAGACCGGATGCCCTGTAAATAACGACCAACGGATAGAGACACAGCTCCCAAACGTGCCCGGTTATGCTCTCGTGGTGATCATATATAAACGAACCTGATGCTACCATGAGCGACAGCCCGTCTTCCGGCTCTGTCTCGCAGAATCTGAAACGTTCCCCGATTCTCTTGTCTAAACCGGGGTAGGCGTTCGCTATTTCCATAACCGCATTCGTAACAGATTCCTGTCCGTCCGGATCTGGTATATACTTGTTCTCGTTATTCACTTCTTTTTGCCTTTCAGAATGATGTCCTTAACCCCTTGCACAAGTTCCGGTTGGTACTGCTGTACCGTGTAGGTCGCCCAATAGGGCTGTGTCAGGGGGTTTGTCCAGTGCCACGGCTCTCCTGTTTTCGGATTGATGCCGCTGTAGAGCTTTTTGCCGTAAGGCATGCCGTAGGTCTTTACCAAGCCGTCCCCGTAGGAAGACGCGTTCTGTTGCTTGGTGGTGTTGACGAGTTTGCCTGTCCTGTACGGCATAACGGGCTCCATACGCTCCATAATGGTTTTTTCAAGCCATTCCTGAGCTTCTTTAAACCGCCAACCGAATTTGGAGAACCGAATCTTGCATTTCAGGTTGGCGGTTTCGTAAGTGAAGTCCTTGAATTCAGGACCAAAAATACCATTGAACAGTCCCATGGCGCTTCACCTCGCGGTTACCGAAAAATGCGGTATCAGGTTGTATTTGGTGGCACCGGTTATCGAGTAGACGTTATCATACGCCTTATTCATGTAATTGTAGAAGCCGTGGCGGTCATAGGCGTCATCTGATATTGCGCCGTCAAAGTCAAATACGCCTTCCATAAAGAAGTCGCAGTCATCGCTGTGACCGAACGCAAATGTAATCGCCTCATGCGGTTCCGACAGCCTCCTGTATTCTTTGGGCGGATAGTACGGTTTCCCGGCTACCATAATGATGCCGTTCTTGATCTGGTACATGACCCGAAGCTCTGCGTTGTCGTTGCTTGCGCCCCCTTGGTTGTTCCAAGTAGACGCGTGGCTGTCAATCAGGTGCACTCCCCTAAGGACAGTCGGATACCAGAGTATCTCTCCCTCGGCATCCGTAATCCGATTGAACAGTGTCACGGTCTGCTTGTAGAGCGCGTCAAATCCCGGCATAGGGCACTCACCCCCAAGCGGTGTGAATCGGCACAATAGCCGATCTCCGGAGTTGCAGATACTGCGTTCCGTATATAGTCATTGCGTACTCCGCGTCTGCCTGAAGATTCCCGACACCGGAAGATGCATAGCTGATGGACGAACCGCCGTCCGAAACGCTCGACGCCATATAGGCATTACCAATCTTGCCAAGTTCGCCGAGAGAGTTATCGCCAAGTCCGGCCATTTTCATCTTGTGGCATACCACAAGAGCTAGGGCTTGCTCATAGAGCTTGCCAAACTGTTTCTTGCTGACCAACGGTTGGCAGAAGATAATCCACTGCTCGATCTTGTCTTCCGGGTACTCCCTGAATTCTTCGGACAGCATTTTTATGTATTCAATGACCGGCACGGCTTTTCACCTCTCTTATTGAAACCGCGTTCGGTTATTCGGCGGCGTCTTTCTTTGCCCGGTTGGCAGCTCTGGTAGCCGCACGCTTCGCGGCAATTGCGGCTTTCTTTGCTTCCGCGTCTTCCTCGGGTGTCCCTGCGGGCGATTCCTCTGCGGGCTGTTCGGGAACGGCTTCCTCGACAACAGGCTCGGTCGAAACAGCAGGTTCCTCGGCAGCGGGCTTCGGGGCTTTCTTCACCGGAGCGGGAGTTTCCGCTACAGTAATGATGCCCAGACGGATCTGGCTCTTGATAGAAGGAAGAAGCCGTTTCTTTCCGGTCGGGCGTCCGAACTCGTTGAGTTCCATTTCGTACAGGACTTCATCGGGAATGTTTTTCTCTTCGTCCGGCATCAGGCGATGCTGTCCAAAGAACAGAACTTTTGTTCCGTTTTTCGCGGTGTTGTTTTTGATAAGCATGCTTTTACCTCCACTTAGTTTTTGGGGCTACCCCATAAAGAGGTAGCCCCACTGGTTTCCCTGTCAATCACACGCCAATCGCGATGAGCGCGGACATCGGGTAGTATACGATTGTACCGGCGGTGCGGCACTCGCACGGGACGATGGTCTCGAGGTTGCGGACCTGAACAGGATACTGGATGAACGCCATCGGGGTATTGATCTCCAGCTTGTCGGGGTCGTTCGTGAACAGAAGCGCAACAGCGTTGCCGTCCTCGGCATACGGGTTGGTCTCAACGGAGTCGCCGTTCAGCTCGGCGGCGGGAACGATCTCCTTGAGATACGGAGCGTGCTTCTCGATGTAGGAGAGCACGGTCTCACCGGTATCACCGACACGCTTCATGGACAGCGTGGTGTAGATATCGGTGGGAAGCACCAGAGTGTCGGGGCGCTCCACGTCCTTGGTGGTCTTGGTGACCTGAGCATACATGCCGATAACGTCCTGAAGGACCTCATCAGCGGTCTTGTCGAGCCACTTGGTCTGACCGGAGACAGCACCGGCGAGGATGGTGTAGGTCGGGATGTTCTGTTCGGGAGACAGGATGCCAAGAAGCTTGTGATCCTTGTCGCCGCACCATGCGATCTGGTTGGTCTTGGCGTCGATCTGGTAGTGCGCACTCTCAGCCTTGCGGGAGTCGAGGTTCTTGCCAGCCATACGGGAAGCACGCATTTCCTGAGCGCTATAGCCATAGGACACGCCGAGAGACTTGACGAAAGCCACAGAGGGCTTGCCATTGACGTCAGCACGCGGCAGATCGGTGCTGTAGTTGTCAATGACCTTCGCCATGCCTTCCATGTCGTAGGTGTAGTAGGTGATCGTCTCAGCGCCGGGGTCGGCGTCAGAGTTCTTCGGGAAAATCCGAAGGGCGGTCAGCTGCGGATACTGCTTGTCATAGCTCTTCGCCTTGACGAAGTCAAGCTCACGGGCATAGAACACAGCGGCGGCGTCTGCGCTGTCAAAACGATAGCGACCGCCGATCTGCATCAGGGATGCAGGAATGGCAGAATTCTTGATAGCGGAAAAATCCTGCGGATCATAGGTACGTTTGCTCATATTCGTTATCCTCCTATTTCTCTTCGGTTGTCATCAGGCGGTGGGCTGAGCCTGATTGAAGAGCTCAATCAGAGCAATGCCGTCAGCGCCAACGCCGCAGAACTTCGCGGCGATTTCCTTGTTCCCGGTAGCAACATTGGTGAAGCAACCGGCGTCGTCCCCGCTGGTGACCATGTAGACCTTGTCGTTTGCGGCGACTTCCACATAATCGCTGCCGTTAGAGGCAAGCAGACCGTAGATGCGACCCCAACGCATAACGCCGAGGGTGCAACCGTGGAACAGGGTCACGCCGCCACGCAGACCGTTCTCGTTGGTACGGCGGTTGGTAACGATGCCTTCGAAAACACCGTCGCCGACCTTGGCTTCGATGCCGGCCTTTGTGCCGGACACAACGCCCATGCCGAACTTCACTTCGCCGTCTTCTGCCTCGTTGAAGAAAGAGTTGACCTCATACGGGGCAAGGTCGTAGATACCACCGGGCTGACCGATGGGGGTAAAATAGCCGTATTTCATCTGTGCACTCATTATTAGTGTCCTCCTTAATTGGATTTATTGCTCTGGCGGGCGATCATGCGCTCGCGAGCGGCAGTGGCAGAACAACCGACCTCGCGCTTCTTATCGGCGCTGTCCTTGTTGAACATCTGCTTTTTCTGGTCTGCGGTTGTCTTGACGGAGCGAGCCCTGATCACATCACGAGCCATCTTGAAGGTTGCGTTCAGATAGGTGTCGCTCTTGCCGTCGAGGCGAATCTTCGGATTCACAGCACGGATAATCGCCTTCTTGGCGTCCTTGACCGGCTTGCGGGCGAGACCCTTCAGTCCCACTTTCTCGCCGAGTTCGCCGAGCGCGATCTTCTGGTTCACGAGGCGGTCCACGGAGTCAGCGTTCATGCGCTTCTCGCCGTAGCCACAGTCGTCGCCGTCCTGTTCGAAGTCCTCTTCCTCTTCCTCGGGGAAATCCTCTTCCTCTTCGTCGGCGTCCTCGTTCTTGCGGCTGGCTTTGTTGCCAAGGGCAGTACCAATAGCACTGCCGATCGCTTCACCGACAAGGCCGTCTTCTTCGAAGTTTTCTTCCTCTTCGTCTTCGGGGAGTTCCTCGTCATCCGCGTTGAGCTCGAGATCCTCTTCCTCTTCCTCGGGAAGCTCCTCATCGGCGGCATCGGCAGAGGTGTTCTCTTTCAGCTTATTCAGCTTGTCGAAAGAGTCCTCTTCGACTTCCTCTTCGGGCTTCTCTTCCTCGACAACCTGCTCTTCCTCAACAACCGGCTCATCGTCGGCGTCTTTGGCGGTGCTGAAGTCAAGCTTCGCACGCAGGGTATCGATGATATCGAGCAGAGAGTCGATGTCCTCGTCCTGATGCGCAATCATGCCCATTGCGGCATCCACGTCCTCGGGATCGCCCTCTTCGTCGCGCTTATCTCTGCGGGCTTTGACCATTTCGACCTTCTCTTCCACGTCATCAGACGGGGCGGGCTCCACAACGGTCTCTTCCTTTTCAACGACTTCCTCTTCAGGCTCGTCGGCATCGGTCTGCGCTTCCGGCTGTTTGTTGCCATACTTCTTGTCGTATTCCTCAAGCGCCTTGTCCAGTTCCTCGTCGGAAAGAACGGCATCGGCGTGAGGAACGCCCTTGATTTTCTTGCTCATCCTTCTTCCTCCTTTGAGCACGTTTTCGCAGTCGCGACCATCCAAATTCAGTCGCGCCTGTTCTCCGGCTCTCGCCTCTCGAACAAGAGCCAAGTGGTTTATCCTGATGTTGCGCTGCCTGGCGTCAAATCTTTGTCCATTCCAGACTCCCGGTGTTTCATCGAGGTCGAGATTGTACCCGAGACTCAGTTCCTTCAGTCCAGCGGTCCTCATGGCGTCTGTGTCGTGGATGATGATCTCGGCAACGACGTCGCCACCGCTTCTCTCGCCTTCGCTCAAAATCGTACCGATCTGGTTTTTCGCCACATTGTTCTTGTCAATCAGACCAGCTTCATGACTTATGCAAATCGGCTTACCACGGTACGATCTCAGGCTATCGGGAGAGAAAACGTCCTCCGGGAGTCGGAGCTCCCTTCTGGTAGATCCATCAGGGTTGGTATATTCGAAGATTCCGCAGGACGTCAAAATCGGTCTGTCCTTAAGGTAACCTTCGGGGGTGAAGTACGCTCTCGGAACGGGCATGGAATCGAAGCGTACGACACTGCGTAAATTAGCCATCTCTACATCATCTCCTTTTCATGTAAAGATTTGTTTTTGGGGGCATCTCGGATACCCATTTTTCATCCCCTCCTTGGGTATGAAAAAAGGACGCCTTTGCGTCCTTTTGTTCGCGTATTCATTTAATGAACCGAGCTTTTACTCGGCGTATTTTCTATGCTTTCATATATTCGGCTATTCGCTTCGCGGTTTTCTCATCGTCCATATAGTAAAGCTTCCATCTTGGAACGCCGAGAAACTCAATCCATTCCGAAATTGTCTTCGTAATGCCGTCTACCGTTATATATCTGCACATCGTTTTGTTTGTAGCTTGCTCTTTATTCGTTATCCATCGGCAGTTGTCAGGACAATAGTTCCTATCGTTGTCAATTCTATCGATTGTCAGATCATCTCGATAACCGTTCTCAATCGACCAGTCATGAAAATTCTTGAATCCGTCATACCCCAACCATTCATCACAAATTTTAATCCCTCTCCCGCCATATCTCGCGTACTTTACAGAATTTGTATTGTAGCATCTCGTGTGCATGTTCTTCCAAATTCTGTGAAGCCTTGTTCCAGTAAGTCCGTGAGTTCGTTTGGCATCTCCGCTTTTTGCATACGCAATTTGGCCGCATCCGCACGATTTTGTCTGTCCTTTGCTGAGACTTGCACCAAGAATTTCTTTCTCTGTGCCGCAATCGCATCTGCACAGATAGTAAATTCTCGGGTGTCCAGTCGCATCCATCCTGCTTTCTGCTCTGCTGAGCACAACGAGCTTCCCAAATCGCCTTCCTGTGAGATCTATAAACTGACCCACTGTCCAACCTCCTCTGAGTGTTAAAGTTAAAGCGTGCAAGGAATCGAACCTTGTTATCGGTTATTGGCTTTACCACGCGAACTCGGCTTTGCAACCGGTAACACAAAGTGTTCGTGGCTCTGCTTCATTACCCGCACCACTGGTTTGTGGCTGGATTGCCATTATCCGTCACGCCAAAACACGTGTTGTCACCACAGCTCGCCTTCCGGCGGCGGTTCATAATCGGTCTCTTCCTGCCACGTCTCGCCTGTTTCCAGACACTTTTTGTAGACGTCCTCGGAAAACTTCGGGTCTTGGTATTTTTCTGGGAGCCCGAACGTCGGCATGATATCGCCGTGGGTCATGTAGTACTTCATGCAGTATTTTCTGCCTTGAAACACATCCCACGTGCTCTCTAGTCTTTCCAGATCTATTTTCCCGCCTTTCGACAGGAACATCTTTTTAAAAACCTCGCAGTCATTGAAAAAACCGCTTTCTACGAGTTCTTTCAGGCGGTCATTCATAAATTAACATTCCTCCACAGCCACAGGTTGTATGTTTTTTCCAGACTGTCATGAACGCTTGGCGCTATGCTTTTTAGCAGTTTCAAACCGTCGTCCCATCCCATCACGCGCATCTGGTGGTAATTCGCGACCGCCTCTTCATACGGCTTTCTAATATCCGAACCGTAATAGTCAGCGGTGTGCGAACCGTATATCCAAGGACCTCTTCCGTTAAACACGCCGCACAGAATGTCGGAGACAGGGGCTTCCATTTTCTCTCTTCCCTCGCGTCTCTCTCGATAAGCTCGGCTTTGCTCTATGAATTCGTCCTTGTGCGCTTCAATAGCCGCGTCTCTCTTTTGACTATACTCCTCGTATTTTCTCCGATAATCATCTTCCGCGCCCTTGTACTTCTCGCGTTGCCTCAGCAGATGACGTTTCGGAGTATAGTATATATCTATGTAGTCCCGATATTTCGGCTCTTCGCTTTCGTGTGGGCAACCGATAGAGTCCAGAAAGTCTTCGTATTCCCGATCTTGAAACACAAACTGACGGAACTTTTCGCACACAGCCTCGCAGATTTTTGAGAAGACCATGTCGTAGTTTCCTTCGGCTAACTCGCCGGTCACAAGGTCGGTTACCGACAGGTACGCACTCCCCCACGGGCTGACTTCTATTTTCACCGTATCCGGCGCAAACTCGTCTACAAGTTTCTGCAAATCTTTCGCAACCGCTTCGCTGTGCAGAGCATATTCGTCATACAGGCTGTCGGAAAGGGAGACCTCTATTCCGTTCCGTTCTCCAAGTCCGCACCCGCTTTCTCCTGCATCATCCAGATAGTGACCGTATTCATGCCACAGCGTCCGGTCGTTCTCCATACATTCTTCTGACATGGTAATAGCGCCGGTTCTGTAGGTATACCACGCAGGCGCACCGCCCGAACTCAACCCGCCATAGCTATTGTTGATTCTTGCGTTTTCAAGCGTCTTCTTCAGAATCAGAAGTTGTGCATCTGAAGCACTCTCGATCGTTTTCAAAGCAACCGCTTTCCCGGATTCCGTCATGTCTCCCCATGCTTTGGAAGACTTGATGTCGTCTACCGTGCTGCTTCTTTCCTCACTCGATAGAAACTTTTCGCGTTCAATGTTATCAAACGTGCTCGGAATTTCTTTCTCTGCGCGTTCTCTCGCTTTTTCGGTGTCCTTGAGACGCTTCTCTGCCTCTTCCAGTCTGTCCTTGAGTTCGCTCACCCTTTCTTCGGTAATCGCGTCCTCTCCGAAACAGTCACGGAAGTCCATAATTGCGGCATGGAGTTGATTGTATCTGGCTTCGAGCGGAGAAAACTTTTCTTTTTCCTCTTCCGAAAGATTCCACTTGTTCCTGTCTTGCAAGAAATCCATCATTTCATTAAACGCTTCGTCCTGATCCTTTGCTAACCGATCGTAGTCGTCTTCCCCGTAGCCGAGGTCTTCGATAAACTTTTTCCGACGTCCTATAACCTTTAGTTGCATCTCGGCTCGCTTGAATTCATGCTCGGCGTTTGTTTTGTCCTTGTGCGCTCTCTGCTCGACCTTTCTCGCTTCTTCTACATCAGCAAAGATTGTCTTTATCTGCGCCGCTTTTCTTTGGAGGCGGTGTCTTGTAACCTCTTCTTTGGTCTTCGGGTACTTTCCCTCGCCCCTCATGGTGGCTAGAACAAAAGGATTTCCCTTATCCGGGACTCCCTCTTCGTTTATGTGGACCTTGTGGTCGTTCTCAGTGGTAACCCAACGTCCTTCTTCATCATCGGCGTCTAACCGCACTCGATCTGCAGAATCGTTGTGCTCATTGAGCTTCTGCGCCCACTCGTTTACGAATTTTCCGAGTTCTATTGCAACCGGTCTCGGGTTTGAGCTACACGTGAACTCGCTCAGGGCTTCTGCAAACCACTCGACCGCGCCGCCGCTGTTGTTTTCCACGGCGTATCTGGAAACAGATGCTCTGCACTCTTCAACCGGCATGTCAAGTCTGCTCGCCACGGCGTTAAGCGCGATACCGGAGAAATCCCCGGATGCAATGTTGAACGCTTCTGTGAAATACCTGTCCAGTTGGTGGGCATACTCGTGATGTACAACGGAATTGATCGTCGTTCCCGGCGGGTGGAATTTCTCTTCTAAATCCGCCTGATACTTTTTCTCGAATTCCTCTGTTTTCCCAAACCACTTGGCGTTCAGAACAACTTTATCTCCCCTGTCGCTGTAGCCATAGCAGTTTATCAGCGTTGGGTCGTTGGTATCGTAGGTATATTCCATGACCAACCGGTTGCAGTGTCCTTTGATGCTTGGGAACTTTTCTGCGAAAGCTAACAGTTCTTTGGACGCACGCATCGCGGTTTCCATTGGAATTCCTTTTTCAAAGCCGCACGAAACGTCTTTCCCTGTAAATAGCCCCTCTGCCGTAAGACGTTCCGCAAGCTCTTCGGTCGTCTTGCAGTCGTCCAGAGTCGGGAAGTCCTCTTTTACGGAATTGTAGTATTCCTGACGTTTCGCTTCCCGTTCTTTTTTGATCTCTGCAGACTGTCTTTCGAGTTCCTCGCCCTCTTGGTGGTTCTCTTCCAGTCTCGCCTCGATCTCTTTTTTCTGTTTCTTTATTTTCTTGACCTCTGCGTTGGCTTCTTTATAGCCTGCGTCCGGTCCGTATTTGTCGTAGTCATTCAGGGCTTTCGTGAGAAGATTCAGACGTTCCAGAGCCCCGTCTTTTGATATCATCTCTTTGTTTATAACAGCGTTGACTGCCTCAAACCCGCCGTTGCTTTCCACCCATTGTTTCCATTCGGCGTAATTGGGGTCTTTCCTGTTCGGGCGGTCGTACAGCTTCCGGTTCATTTCGTGAACCTTCTGTAAGCGCAGATCCGTCTCGTTATACTCTTTCTCAACCTCTTCGTGGGTTCTCCCCGCTATGATATCCGCGCTTTTCTTGCAACGTGTGCTTCTCTGCTCTGCTTTCAGCAGTTCGCTTTTGCATCTGCTGAGTTCTCCGTACTCGATATCGATCTCTTTGCTTCTGAGGTCTATCTGCTTCTGCCAAATCTCGTGGATTCTGTCCGAATAATCTTTTTCGCCCTGTGAAAAAGAATTCCGGACAGCTTCTCGTTGTTCCGGAGTTCTGGTCTGACGAGATGCCCCTCTCTCTCGGAGTTTTTTATACTCTTCTTTCGCGGAGACGCCTTTACCTTCCAACGCTTCCCAAGCCTCGTGGGGCGTCCATCCGGGCTGTACCTCGATCCCGTATTTCTTGCAAAGACCGTACGGAAGCCGTGTGTTCCCGTGGTTAACAGGCTTTTCCTCTTCTTCCGCGTCTGCGCGGCGCTTCGCAATACGATCTGTGCGGCGTTTCCGGTAGTTTTCAACATCGGTCGGACGCCGGACGTTTCTCTCCCCGATGTTGGACGTTAGCTCGCCTTCAAAGAACGCGCTGTCAATTCGAAACTGTCGCTCGTCCTGAAGAACGGCGTCTATCAGTTCCAGAATTCTGCTCAGCAGCCAATCGCTCGGAGTTTCTTTATATTCTTTGCACAGCAGGCTCAGCTCTGCGGCGTCATATCCTAAGTTACGCAAATCATCACCCACCGCAATGAAAAAAGCGATGCGCTTTCGCGCACCGCTCTCTGTTTTGTTTGGTTTAGCCTTTGTCGATGACCTCGCCCGACCAAGTGTAGTACGGCTTCTTCATCTTGGGATACCTGTGTTTCCACAGGTTCGGGTAAGCCCCGCCGTTCATGAACTCTTCCAACTCTTTCTTCTCGCTTTCGGAAGCGCCCTCTTTCAAGTGCCATTCCGGGTCTCTTACGAAATACTTGCTCTGCGTAAATTCTGGTGCCGGACCGATCATTCTTGCGTCTCTCCTCCAATAATTTTTTTGATCATCGCCGAAACGCCTTTGGACATATTCTCCTGTCCAGAAACGTTGACTAAGATTCCCGCGTTTTCGCCTTGCTTCACAAGCTGAATCCTGACATGCGCCATATTGTCGCTTGCGTCCACATAAAAATCAGCAACGTAATTCTCGTCCTTTACCAGCTGCGGAAGCAACTTGACAAGCTCTTCTCCGTTCTGCGCTCTTTTGTAGCCGATGTCTCCCATTTCCTTTTCGTTCGAATAAGGTCCGGGGAGTTCGATCGCAGATACACCAACCTTTTTTTCAAGAACGCTTACGAGTTTTCCAACGGTTTGCCACGCCTCTTCTCTGTCCGTAATATCCGGAAACAGCCAAAGATAGCCCTTCCTGTCTCTTCCGAACGGGTCATCGATCTTATTGATAAGTTTCACGTTCACAGTTCCTACCCCCTGTTGTTCTTCTCGTTGCTGTTATTCCCGCCGACTCTGACTTTCGTCCCGTCTTCAAATTCAAGCACAAGATGTCCCACGCCTTTATATTTGAAGTTGCCGTTTTTATCGGTGTCGCTCTGGATTCTTTCCCACATCTTCGTGTAGGCGTTCCTCGCGTCTTCTGTCAGGTCGTTAATGCTGTTAACCCCTGTCATCTTGACCTTGATGGCTCTCGGAATACCGTTGATCGTATTCAGTTCTCCGCACCTCTCAAGAAGTGTTTCTACGGTGCATTCCGGGGCGGAGTTTCCGTTTCTCAGCGTTACCTCTTCCTGAAGCGTTCCGTGTTTTTCGTTGTACGCGCTGTCGACCTTCACCATGTTCCGCTCGCCGAGAACAACCATCTTCGAATAGCGTCTGCTACTTCCGGGAAGTACGCCGGTGAATTCATCGTTATCGTCATCCAAATCGTGGTGACCGTTGTCGTCTTCGATACTGATCTTCGCGCAGTCGATTTCCGCGTCTTTCATGGTGTACTTCGGATTCTCCGCGTGCATCTTCTCGTACTGCTTTTTGACGTCTTCCGGTCCGCCCAGCTTGTCGATATTGTATTTACCGCCGGTTTGAGACCTGAGCGGAATGTTGGCTTCTCTGTTCGCGTCTCCGAGACGAACCGCCGCAACCTGAGACGCCATCTCGTGGATGTTGTCATTGTTCGGCTTACCGCCAAACACGGAATCGCGGTCGAATTGGATCTGCTTATCCGGGTTCCGCTCATTGTATTCGTTAACGGCACCCTCGAGTTTGCTCAATCCCTCTTCCCAATCTTTCGGGTTCATCAAGTCGTTAATGCCGGACTTGCTCTTCGTGTGGGCAAACGCTATAAACGCCGCCTGTGCCGGATTCACGCCGATCTCCTGAATTTCTTTGGCGTGTTCCAGAATGTGAAGAGCGGAGTTGACGCCGTGGCTACCACGGATGCCATCGCCGTTGTCGTCTCCCCAATCCGCATCGCCGCCGTCCATTCCGGTATCGTGAAACCACGCGGCAACCATCATCAGCTTTCTGTCTACGGGAGCGCCTTGGAAATGATGCCCGTTGATTCTCTCAATCGCATCAGCCGCCTGATTCGTCTTCTCCATAACCTGTTGGATATGGTCGATACCGTGGGTCGTGAACGTTCTCAGCGCCGGTCTCTGATTCGCAACTTCCGTGCCTTTGGAGTAGTGATCATTGCTGATCTTACTGCAAGCAGAAAGCGTCTGGTTTACTTCCGCCGGAGACATGCCCTTGACTTTGGGCGGCTTGAACGTGCCCTGATACATGTTTCTGGACGTCTGCTTCGCGCGGACTTTTTCCTGACCGGAAGCGCTTCCTCTCGGGCTTCTGTTGCCATACCCGCGCAATGCCGCCTTTGCGGCACCGGGGTCTTTCTTCCGAATGGCTTCCCAGACTTCTTTGGGTTCCATGCCCTCGGTATTGATTCCCATGCCCTTGGCAATGCCGTAAGCAAGTCTGGCACTCGCATCGAAGCGTTCCTGCATCCGCAGATAACGGCGCATCCTGTAGGCTTCTACGCTGTCGAATCGTTTTTCACTGCGCATTGCGAGCCTAGCGGCTCTGCGGCACTTATATCTGTAAACAGAATTGTCCATATCTCCGACCATCCTTATTATACACTACTTCTTGTGCGCTGTCAACGCCTTCTTTACAGCGGTCTGAATTTGTCTGCCAGCATGACCTTTGCAATGTCAATATCGAAAACAGGGGAAGCGCCACAGCGGCATGCCACGTCCTGCCCCGGATGACAGTATCTCCCGGTATAAACTATCCCTCTTGACTTCGTCATGTACCACATCGGCGGCGGCTCACTCCATTTATGGATTGTGCCGTGCAAGGCTCTGTGGCAGTCTCTTACGCGGTCGTCTCGTCTTGTAATCCACTTGTACTTCCCTACGCCCGCGCTCTCATGCTCGTACTGTGTCAGCTTGGCATTCAGGCTCCCCAACTGATCTCTTCCGATCAGCCGCGCTTTATTCTTCGTCAGACCGATCTGCTTCTCCAACCGCCGGTAAACGTTCACCTTTGGCTGTTTCGTCTCATAGCCCCAACGAATAATTGCCTCGACGTTGGCAAGATACTCTTTTGGAACGGACGTGATCATGCTCACGTTCTCGTAAATCCATTGATCTACCAGCCGAGACAGCTTGTCTTCGTAGTATTCTTCGTTTATCTGATACCCTAAGGCATCCTTAACCTGTTCGTTCCAGTCTTTGATCGACAGGTTCTTTGCCATGTTTCCGTTTCTTGCGGTGTCTTTTTCAAGCTTCGCAAGAGCACCTGTCTTCTGACTGAGTCGGTCAGCCGCAATCAGGCGCATCCCTCTGGAGGAGGATAAAAAATCTCCGGCATCATCGTGCCGGTAGTCTTCAGGTTCTTCGTACTGCCGCATAACCGCATCGATAACGGGCTGTACGGTCTTAATCGCCATTTCGGTATAGGCAAGAGCGGTTCTAACGTTCTCGCGCTCTGCGGACATCGGATAAACCGGTCTCCGCCTCGGCGTTACTTCGCCGTGTTCCTGTTTCTTTTTGAGGGGCTTCACTCTTCGACGGATACCCCGTTTGGGTGTTTCGGTCATATTAACCCCTCTCTTTTATAGAAGTGGTCGGGGGACTTTGCACAGCGGAGGTGGTGATCCGTATATCCCCCGACCTTATTGTTATGGCTTCCATTTATATACCGCCGAAGCATGGCGGTAATTGGTATGGGTTTAACGTGTCCATACCCACGGTGGCTTACTCTTCGTCTACGTAAAAAATTTTGTTAAACAAGTCTTCTGCGCAGCTGATCTTCAGATTCCTGAGCAAAAGCCTTGCTTCTGGCGAATCTTTGCTCGCCGTAAACTCTTCGCAGAGTTTGATCAATTGGATGCGATCTTCCAGCATCTGGATGATTTCGTCCTGCTCTTCGATTGTAAAACGTTCTTTCATTGGTCTTTCTCCTTTGTAAGATTATTTGGAGCCTATCCTTCAGCTCCCACTTACTAAACGAGATGAGACCGCCGTTTTGCCGAAAAATTTTTCGCTATTTACAAAAAGTTCACAATCAGCCTTCTGCCAAGAGCCGTGTCCGCGCTTCATCGATCATCCGTTGAACATCGTCTTCTGTCGTTTCCGGGACTTCCTTTTTTGGAAGCCTTTCGCCAAGCTTTTCAGAAAGCTGTCTGAGCCGCTCTGCGATCTCCGAGGCATGGAACGTCCATCCCTCTTTTGGAACGGTTTCCGAAATCTCGTCGGATATCGCAATGATTTGGTCTAAGATGTCTTCCATAGTCATCACCTATTCGAAGCCCCGGACGCACGTTTGGCTTTCGCCGTAGCCGTGCGTCCGGCGGCAGAACCGTGTCACAGCTGCTTCGCTGCTTCTTCAGCCGTTACCAGATACGGGTTTCCGTCCCCGTCTTCTCTGTAAAGCTCTTCGATCAGAAGCCTGAGACTCCAACGGAACGGTTTGAATAGGAGGTCTTCCATGTTGGCAAGCTCGTCAAGGTCTCTCCAGACCGGCTCGCGCATTTCTTCATCGTCACAGTCGGGTTCTCCCTCATAGCTTGTGGCGACAAAGATATAGGTTTCTCCAACGTTCTCGTCTTCGTCTTTAATGACTCCGAGTTCTTTCAGTCCAAGCGGTCGAATGCCGAATTCCTCTTCGGTTTCTCTGCACGCAGCTTCCAGAGGGCTCTCCAGAAGCTCAATGTGTCCGCCCGGTCCGCAGATCAGACCCGCACCTTTCGCATCGCCGTCAATTCTGGTGCCTGTCAGGATTTTGTTCCCTTGCATGATCAGAACGCCGACTCCGCCGCGCGGTTTTTCGTCTTCTGGTTTCTTGATTTCGAGCTTGTCCCAGATACTCATCTGTTCAGGCTCTTCTACCGGCTGTTCTTTCGGTTCTTCTTCCGGTTCTTCTGAGACTTCGGCTTCGGAATCCTTGTTTACTTCCTCTTCGAAGTCCATATCTTCGGGCAGTTTGGTAGCTTCCGGAGCCGCGTCAGGGGAGTTGCCAGATTTCTTCTTCTGAAGCATCTTCTTCAAGATCTCTTCCTGTGTCGGCGCTTCCTTCTTCGACTCTTCTTCCGGCTGAGGCGCTTTCTGCGTTGCCTGTTCTGCGACTTTTTGAGCCGGTGCAACCGGTTTCTGCTGTTGCGGCGTCTCTTTCTGTTCCTGAGGCGCTTCCTGAGGCATTCCCTGTGGTGCTTTCTGAGGTGCTCCCTCAGGCTGTCCCTCGGCTTCCTGTCCGCCGCCCATCATAGCCGCAAGCGGGTTTTCTCCGCCACCGCCGCCGCCCATGAGCGCCGCCATCGGGTCGCCGCCGCCTTCTTGCTGTTGCTGAGGCGCGTTTTCTTCCAGCTCTTCTTCTGTGTAGTCGTCGAGCATGGTTTCAATGTCAAACTCACCCTCATCGGCAAGCTTCTGCCGAACTTCGCTCGGATCAATCGCTTGCATCTGGACATAAGCCGCCGCCGTTTGCGCCTTGGTGCTTTCGACCTGTGCTTTCTGCATGTCCAGCGCCACCTGTTCGGTCTCGGTCATCGACCAGAGCGAGTTGAACTTCACATTGATCTTCGGTACTCGCTTGATTTCGCCGGTGTGCTTCCCGGCTTGGAAAATGACAGACAGCAGATACCGGAGATTGCTCCTGAGCATCCGCTTCTGGATTCTCTCTACATAATTATAATAGTTCTCAAGATCGGAAGCACCGGTCGCATTCATGCCAGCCGGAGACCGACCAAAAAGAATTGTCTGCGGGATGTTGGTAATCGCAGACAGGTAGTTACAGGTCGTATTGATAACGTCCGATACTCCGGAGTAAGAGAACGACTTGAAGTCGTAGTCTTCTCCGTCCGCGTCCAAGATCATGCTGTTTGTCAGTCCCTTGGACAAGTCGATCGTCTGTAATCTTTTCAGAACAACTTCCTCGCCCTGTTCTGTCGCCAGAAGGCTCGCAAGGTTCGTCATCTTGTAAATCGCCTGTACAGAACGGTCGAGCATCTTCGGTGCCATTCCGTGGGCAACTTCCACGTCTCGGATCGCCCTGTTAACTCGGATATACTCCGGTATCCCCCAGAACTGGTACATCGAGGATGTGGTGTTCTCAGGAAGAACGCCGTTCTGGAAGATCAGGCACCGTGTCTCGTGTACGTCGAACGTTCCGTTTCTGCTCGAAACGTGAAACCACTCCGGATATCCTAAGCGGCTCCCTCTCGTTCTGAACGGGTCCTGACCGCCTCTGTTCTCGTACTTGTACATGCTTTCGTAGTCCGGAGTAATAACAGACCGGTCGAAAACGCGGATATCGTCAATCGATTTGATCTTTTTCCAGTTGACCGGCTCTTCCAGACTTCCGCCGTCATTGATCAGGAGCACCGCAATTGAGCCGCCGAACAGCCGAGCCCATTTCAGACTCTGCATCGCCGTCTCTTCCCAGTCGAGTTCGTCCAGACACTCGTCGGCAAAGTTCTGTATGGTATCGTCCTCAAGCCCCTCTAGCTCGAAACCGTGCTTCACAGCCTCTTCCGCCGGAGCATCAATCACGCGGGCGAAAATGCCGTTCTGCTCGTAGAACTCCGACATTGTCGAATCAGGAACATATGAATCCGGAACAAAGGTGTAATACTCGCTTGCATCTTTGGACGTACCGTATTTTGTCATGAGGTTCTGGAAGTTTCCGTCGCCTCGGAACGCCTTTTGTACAGGGCGAACCGCTTTTACGCCGGTGTATTCCGCCAACAGCCGTTCGGAATTATCCGCATATCTTTCGCCGTTGAAACTTGCTTTTTTAGCCAACGGAACGCCCCCTTTCCTTAAAAATGAAAGGGCTTCCGTCTGAAAGCCCTGAAAAAACACCTCAAGCCCCGAAACGCGTTAACGTATCGGGGCTTGGAGGTGCGATTGATAGGAGAAATACAACACAGGAGGTGCCTTGCTCCCGATGTGCAAGATCGAAAGCGCGGCTTGCAGAAAAACCTTCTTTGAACGTTTCTGCTTGGGTATACTTATAGTAATACCATCATAGAGATTTTAGCATAGGTTAGTGTCAGTTTGATTAACAAATTGTAAACAATTTAGCATTTGCAAATGCTTTGTGACGTTTTTATAGAACAACCGCAGAAAGGGTGACTCGGCGGAATTTGACATTCTCCCCACAGTGTTTGATATACGGACTTTGCCTCGCTTACCAAGCTTGAACGCCCTCCACAATCCGCAGTTGTAGAACAAACTGTTCTTTTTTTCCTCGTCACATCTGAAGGGAGCCAGACGCATCCGGCTCCCTTAGGCATGCTCCGTAGAATCATGCCGCAATTCCGTTTGCTATTCTGCGCGAACAGCGTCTTTTGGAGTTTTCCCGCGAAACGACGTCTTCACATTAAAACCGTGGTTGCCTACTTTCTCGCAGTCTGTCAACCCGACAGACTCTGTTCTCTCTGCAGAGCTTTTTTCGAGAGAGAAGTATTCCTCGAACGCAAGGAAGACATCAAGAGACTCAACAAGTCCCGCGATTCCACACGCTTTCAGGATCGGGATGTGCTTTTCTTCCTTTTCCCCACCGTCTTTCCAGACCGTGTGACGATCAATAGTGCTGAGTACGCGGAAGTTCCCGGTGTCTACTGCCTGTGTGAGCGTCTGTATGCGCTTTCTGATCTTCTCCATGTCGTAGGTATGGTAGGCGGCACGACTGTAAAGCTTAGAACACACTTTCCAGTCGAAATCGATCATATCGATCTTAATCAGCCGACGTGCCGCGTTGTAATTTTTCCATGAAGCAACGAGGTCAAGAGCGTAGTCTGTCGGAAAACCGTAGTCCGTTTCCTTTGTGATCTCAACAAGAAACAGCCAAAATGAATGGTTAACTTGGAGAAGACAGAAACCCTGTACCCTTCCATGCCTGTAGGATCTCAAGAAAGCGGTTGCAAGATGGTCGCAGAAAATCTTCTTTGTCAGAAGGAAAGAATCTGTCCTGTCGAACGTGATGGAAGCATCCGGGTAGATGCCTTGCCAGAAATCGTAGAAATCCGTATTCTTGTCTAAAATCCTCATTTTTTCCTTTCTTTACAAAGATCGAACCCGTCTATGTCTAATAAATACCTTGCGATTAAATCATCAGAGCATCCAGCTCGCTTCATTCTGTGATAACGCACCCTTGCGCTTTTCGGCATATCCTTGCGTTCGTGAGGATATCGCTTCGTTGAATCCATCGGAAGCCCGTGCATCTTTTTCCAGTTATTAGAAACGCCGATTAAAATTGGTCCAAGCCTGATCATTTTTGCCTTTCTCCAAAAAGGTTGGTTATTAAAGAAGATTTACATATTCAAAGTCCGGTTTGTCATATGGAAAATTACCGTGTACCCAGACTGCTTTTTCTACCTTGATAAAATCTGGATCTTCTCTGCTGTTCGGGTTGATATCGTTCCACGTTGCAACCGGCATATCCGGTGGAAACTGCGACAGTTTCTCAATAAGCTGTTTTACCGTCATTTTTCCGTTTTAAAAAGCGTGCCTTGAACCAGCTTCTTTTGTATGATATTGCATTCTTCTTCCGTAAAATCAAACATATCAAAGATAAAATGAAAGCACAGCTTGCCCTTTTCGGCTTCCCTGCTTTCTGCCTGACACAAATCGCGGTTGCCGCAATAGTAGCATCTGTCTTTTACTGTTCCGCTTGGAGCCTCGTTTCTAAACACGCCCATTTCTTTTGCCCCCTTAATCGCAATAGCGCGTTTCGCCTTCCCGCATCTCGGAAAGTGACTCTTCGTTTTCGATTGCGCACTCGGTTACCCACTGCGCATACTCTTCGTTCTTCATAAACTCATCGATCTGGCTGAGCTTTTGGGCAATTTCGCTCTTATGTTCAGAAATGATGTCGATGCACACCGGTTCTTTCTCGTCAGTTTCGCACTTCGTGAAGCTCCACGCGAACCGACCGAGCGGATTCGTCCAGTTGGACGTCACCTCGCACCGACCATCTCCCTCTTCCTCGTCATAGATTACAATAATGTATTTCCCACGCTCGACCTCGTACACAAGACTTTCGTCAAGCTTTCCTATCAGTTTCATCTTTTTCACCCTCGATCATTATACACTATTTTCTGTGCGTTGTCAACGGCTTTCATTCAAAGTCCTCGGCATAGTTCTGCTTGATGTATCCCCAAGCGTCTTCGAACGGGTCTTCTCTGGACTTTCGGTATAGGATCTGCACGTTGTTCTCCTTGAGCCTCTTAATAACGCGCTTCCTCATATCGGAGTCCATTCCATCAAAGGCGTCTTTCAGACACCTTTCTACTTTAAACGTAACTTTTTCTATGTCTTCTACCGTTACGTCTCCGTTGAATTGCATCTCGATATAGCCGTTATCAAGTCTTTGCTTGATTTCCTTGAACATTTCGTTGAAGCTGATCTCGCCTTTCTTGTAGCGCCGGAAGTCTTTCAACGCGGTCTGGATTTGACCAACGTTTCCTAATGCCGTGAGTCCTTCTAATGTCGGGTTTTCACCGGCGTATCCCGCAGCTCTCAAGTAGCCGCTCGTATATGAGTTCAAAGAATCGCCAAACGTATAGTGGGCGCGGTCTGCCATGCGGTCTTTCCTGAATGTGTATACGCACGATGAGAAACCGCCGTAATGCGGGACAAAAGCCGTATCATAGTCGTATTCGTCATCATCAGCGCCGAGGTAACCGCACTTTTCATAATCTCTGTCTTCCAGATCAATGTGTCCTGCGTGCCCGTACATTTTCTTTGAGCACCGTTCTCTGGCTCTCTTATTGTTCGAAGCGCCAAACCCGGCAGTCCCTGTTTCCATCTGGCTCTTGTACCGGTCGTCTATGATCGGTCCGAAACTCTTCGTGCTTCTGGCGCACCGATACGCTCCGTGTGTAAACAGCGTTTTCAGCATCTCTGCCGCTTCGTTCTTCTCGTACTCCGTCAGGTCTTCGATAACCGAGCCCGAAACGGCGTCCATCCTGTACGTGTCGTAGTTTTCCAGAGCCTTTTGTGTGTGGGTTCTTGGAACATCGTCGTTCGGATTCATGCCTACCGTCCTCAAACCGGAAGAGTCAATGTTATTGTCGCTGAGCCACTTTCTGGCTTCTTCCTCGGACTGGCTTGAATACACCTCTGCATGTGTTCCTTTTGTGTCGCTGTCGGCGTAGACTTTGAACACCCCGTCTTTCTGCTTTGCAAGGACAACGTGGCGTATCCCGTCTGTCGGTCTCTCGTAAGTCCGGTTTTCGGTCAGCATCTTGTAGTCTTTGACGTTGTGCTGTTCCATTGCAGAGACGGCATCGTCCCAATCGCGTGCATCCGCTATTTTTCTGTCTTTGCCGTCAACATCAGTCCCTCTGATAACCCACTTGTCGTCAAGCTTCTTCGCATAGACGTTTTTGAACGCATGCCCATCAACGTCCATGTCATAGTATTCTCCGCTTGCTATGGCGTCCCGAGCCTTTTTCACCTTTTTCAGCCGTTCTTTCAGGCGGTCTGTGCATTTGAAGTCTTCCAGAGCCTTCCCGGAGTCGGATTCGAGGTAGGAACGGAAGTTTTCTTCGGTCTTAAGGTCTGCCAGTTTTCCTCTTTCACCGCTTACGGTTGTCCCGTGTAGGAAATATTTTTTCTTCAGCGGGTCATAGTCTGCTTCTACATCGATGTATTGAACGCCACGGAACGTTTCTGCCTCTTTTTCAAACCGCTTCATCCGGTTCAGGTGTTCGTCGTATTTACTCTTGATCTCAGCCTCGTCTTTCGGGATATATTTCCCGAGGTCGAGTCCGCTCGCCTCTGCTCTTTTGGCAAGCTCATACATGTTATTCCCTGACATGATCAGCCTGACTCGACCGCTAATATCATCCCCGTAGAGACCGTATTCATTGAAGCCCATCGGCCACACTTTGACGCCTATGTATCTCTTCCCGTCAATCTCCTCTGCGTTCTTGTCAAAGTCGGCAATATACTTGACATAATCGTCGTAGTCTTTCTTGACGACATCTGACTTTACATATTTCTCGGGATTCTCAATACCCTTTCCTTTTAGCTCGTTTATGATTTCGTGCATGCTCCCGGAATACGTCAGACGCCTCAACTGCCCCTTTTGGTCATAGCCGTAAAGCCTGAACGTGTTGTCGTCGTCTTTCATCAGCTCGATGTCCGCGTATCTTTCGCCATCGAACGTCTCGCTGATTTCTTGGAATTCCCTTTTCCGTCTGGAAAAATCGTCGTAGACTTTCCTTACTTCGTCTCCCATTTCGACTTTGGACGGGTCAATTCCGAACTTTTCGAGAAACTCGTCTGCTATGGTCGGCATATCCCTTGTTGCAATTTTGCGTTTCCATCCATACTCATCATATCCCGTCAATTCATACACTCCGTCTGCATCCGGGTATGGCTGAATTGAAAGCCCCATGTATTTTCTGCCAGAGATCGGAACGGCTTTCTCCGGGAACTCACTTCTTATTTTGTCCCTAAACGCCTCTTCTTCCGCTCTTTCCTTAATCCTTTGGGTTGCTTCTTCGCTTTTTTCGAGCATATCTTCGGAAATGTTGAACTTTTCCTGAAGATTTTCCAAAAATGATTTGTATGTATATACAGGATAGCTTGCAGTGATGATGTCCGTATACCCGTCAAGGTCTGTTCCCTTGATCGTATAGCCGCCGCTGTCGTTCGCTATCAGTTCCAGTTTCTGGTAGTATTTTCCTTGCACCTCTGCGATCGTTTTCGGGAGATCCAGTTCCTGAGGGTTCATATATTTCCTGTCTGCGCCACGGGCTCTTTCAGCACCGGATTCCTTCAAAAACGCCAGAGCGTCTTTTTCGGATGAAAACTTCTTCTCGAGCACATTGCCGTTTTCGTCCTCTCCGATGACCGTGTAGCTCTGATTGAACCAGTCGTCCTTTTCTGGCGGGATAACTCTCAGGTCTCCATACTTCACACCGCCCTCCTCGACAAACTCTTTCTTGTCGGACTTGAGCCAGCTTGTGCGGTCTTCTTCCCTCTTCTTCAGAGCCGGGGAAAGTGAAATCGCTTCGTCTGGAACGCCCATGCGCATCAGCCTGTTCTTCGCCTCACCCAACGAACCGGCTTCTGATATCAGGACTTTCTTGCCGTCAAAGTCTGTGCCGTAAATGGCGTACCTGTCCTTTTTCATGCCGATGGTCATGGCGCTGTAGCCGTGTCCGGTGTCTTCGTAGACCGGTTCCGGCAAATCCATCTGTGTCGGATTTACAAGTTCACCCGTCTCCGGGTCTTCGAATTCCTCTACCCCCGCTCGCTTCAGGAAGATATAGGCGTCCGTCAGGGTTACAAATCTCGGTCCGCAATAGGTGGTCATGAATCCGGTCTTCTCTTCTTCCGGGACTCCGTCTTTCCACTCCGGTGTTCCTTCCAGAATCCACGGTCTAGTCCCTCTTTCTCCCCATCCGCGTCTCGCCTTTATATCTTTGATTTGGTATTTCCCTTTGTCGACTGTCTTCGCCGGGTCTTTCGGCGGCTTCGGCACGTCATCCGGGACAATTTCCTCTCCGGCTCTCAGACGCTTGTATGCCCCCTCCGGCGTTATCCCTTTATCCGAAAGAGCTGCCCACGCGTCCCTCGGCGTCCAGTCGTTCCCGACGTCTATCCCGTACCTTTTGCAAAGACCGAACGGGAGTTTCGTATTCCCGTGAGGTGCACTCTCTGTGCTTTCCGAATCTTCTGCGTCGTTGTGGTACTCAGGCTTGATCTCCGGCTCTTCCAGTTTCTTTCCGTCTTTGGACTTCCGGTACTGCTTCTTTTTAATTTTGATCCCGCGTGAGGCTAGGCGTTCTTCCCGCCTTTTCCGATACAGGACTACGGATAAATCTTCCATTAAGAGTTCCCCCTTAAAGTCTGTCGATAAACTCTTTCATAATTGTTCCGACTTCTACAGCAGTCGGTCTCGGTTTAGGACTCCACATATACTCCGCAAAAGCTTCTGCCAAGAATTCTTGCCCCTCTTCCGCGTCATTGTTTACAGCGTATCTACTTACGGATTCCATGATTCTTTCTTTGTCCATTCCGGGGTGTGCTTTCGCTACCCTGTTCAGGACGTAACCGGCAAAACTCTTTCCGTCCAGCTCGTCTTTGAAGCGTCTGGTCAAGATGCCGTCTATGATGTGCCCATACTCGTGAGTAACCACGCCTTGTACAGACCCTGTTCCTTTCGGATGGAAGCCGCTCTTGACATCTTCTTTCATAGACCTCGACACCTTTTCGGCATCGTAACCGGCAAAGTCGTATTTGCTGAGCTGAAGCTGCGCGTACTCTTCGCTCGCGTTTGTAACTCTCGCATAGGCGTTACCGCTAAATTCTTCAATCAGAGGCGGTGGAAGCATCCCTTTGAGCTTCGGGAACTTCTTGCTGAGTTTGTCAATCGTTTTCGCGATGCCCGGAACATTGACGCCGTGGAGCTTTGAATAGTCTAACTTCATGCTTGTGTAATCGCCCACCTCAAGGAAGTCGTCTCCCCGGATTCTGGACTCCAAAGCAAGAGGCGTGTCGCAATCTGTCAGCTTCGGGTACTTCTCTTTTGCCTTTTCCGCAAGCGCATTCAGGATTGCCGCTCTTTCTTCATTAAGTTCGCCAAAAGACTTAATTCTCCCGGCTTCTTCTGCCTTTGCCTTGCCCTCTTTTTCAACCTCTGCAAAGTCTCTCTCGAACGCGTCTTTTCCGAGATTGTCCATGACACGTTTGATCGCGTTGTATTTCCAGTAGTTCTTCTTATCGTCGTCTTTCACGTTTGAGACCTGCTCATAGGTCTCTCCGTTATAGTCGCCACCGTCATGGAACTTCTTCAGGGTTTCAATGGATCTGAGGATCTCTTTTTTCCGATTCTCTGCGTCTTCGTTTTCCTCTCGCTGTTTGTTATACCTCGCAAGGTGCTGTTCAAACTCCGTAGCAAGGTCATCATAGACCATAGAGCCGTAGTCTTTCTTTGCTGTTGCTTTCGGAGTCTTTGGTGCTACCTTTCCGGTCTTCTTTATTTCCTGATAGGTCTCACCGGCAGAATAGCCCTTGCCCTCCAGTGCTTTCCACGCGTCTTCCGGAGTCCATCCTTTCTGGATTTCGATACCCTCACGCTGGCACAGGCCAAAAGGAAGCTTGGTGTTGCCGTGTCCGCCCTTCTTCGGAGTTTCATCGTCGTCATCTATGCGAATTCCCATCCGCTCTGCGCGGCGTCTCCGGTATTGTTCAACGCTGTCATAGCGCTGTGACGTTTCTATTCCGAGCCTGACCGCGCGTCTCACGCGGAATCTTTTTACTGCTTCATTATCAGCCATCGGAGTAATACCCCTTTCCTGTTCTGCGATGCCACTCGATCGCGCGTTTTCTTTCCTCGGCTTCTTTCGGATGGTCCTTTTCCCACTGGATAAAGTCTTTTACCCGCTTTTCTTCTGCCGCAACCTTGTCGTCATATTCCTTACAGAGATCTGCGGCTTTCGGCATCTTGTAACCGCTTAAGTCGATACCAAGGTCTTTTGAAGCTTTTTCCACGGCTTTACGGATATTTTCATCCGTGCACTCTTCCCGCTTCATGCTCGGCAGTACAGAGATTGTTTTCGGCTTCCCGTCCAGATCCACTCCGCGCGCGTTAAGTGCAATCACATACTTTTCCGGGGTGTAGTCGTCAATTATGTGTTGCATAACCCTTGATGCACCGGCAGTAATTTCAAAGTCTTGGTATTCCGTTCCCTTGTATGTTGCAACCGTCTTCGGAATCTCAATCTCTTGCGGGTTGATCTCTTTTCCGTTCAGGGTGGTCTTCTCTACCCCTTGGTCTTTCAGATACCTGATCGCCTCAGTCTGCGTCTTGAATGTTTTTCTGTAAACGTGCCCCTGTTCGTCTTTTGCCTCCAGAGAGCATCCGCCAAGAATTCTGTTCAGACCTGTTTTCCCGTACTTTATTCCGTTCTCTTCAAAATATTCCTTCTTTTCGGAATGAAGCCACCTCGGTCCTTTCGAGCCTCTCCCCTTTCCGGATTTCGCTGTAGACGAGCTCTTGATATCTTCCGGATTCACGCCACGATCTGTGAAGTATTTCTCTGCCTCTTCCATCGTGTTGAAAGTCTCTATTGGCTTTTTCTTCCCGTTGAACGTTTGACCGAACGCAACAAACTTCCCTTTTGAGAGGCTGATGCCAACTCCTTCAAATCCCTCAGTCGCTCCGGTCCACTTGTTGATCTCTCTGGAAAACACGCGTTTCGGAAGTTCCATTTCCTGCGGGTTCACAGTTTCCCCGTCTTCCATCTGGAAATGATCGACTCCGTTGTCTTTCAGGTAGTAGAGCATGTCCTCTTTCGTTTCGAACTTCGCGGTCGCGTAGACTTGCTTCATGCCCTTTTCATCTGTGTAGGACATCTCAACGCTGTAGCCGCCGGTTGACGTGTGCCCAGCTTTCAGGTTCATGGTTTTTCCGTTCTTCTCAATAGTGGTCTTCTTTGGCGTCTTTTTGCTCTCGCCGCTCTTTTCCGACACTCCGGGGTCTTCACCTCTCCCGAGTCTGCGGTAAGCTTCGCTCGGTGTAATACCCTTTCCCGCCAAAGCATCCCACGCATCTCTCGGTTGCCATGACGGGTCAACCTCGATTCCGAACCTCTTGCACAAGCCAAACGGCAGTCTGGTGTTCCCATGACCGCCGCCCCCTGTGTTTTTGTTCTCGTTGACGTTCTGATTGACGTTTCTTTCTTCCTCTTCGTCGTCAACGTTATAGGTCGGCGTTACGATAGGCTTTGTCGTTTTCTTCAGGGCTCTTGTTTCCCGAAACTGAGGAACGCCCCTGTCGGCAAGCCGTTTGGCGCGTCTCTTTTTAAACAGTTTTACTGCGTGTTCATCCATTTGAGACACCAACTTTCTTAATACCAGTAAACCATCTGTTTCTGGCTCTTTGCGTTTTCCGCAAGCTCGAGCATTTTCTTCTCTCGCTCTTTCCATGCCTCAGAACCCCCGAGGTCTTCTACCAGTTTGTTATAGTTGTCGATCTGTTTCGCCGTCTCTTCTTCCGAAAGGTTGCGGATAACGTTCACAGCCCCCTTGACGATCTCTTCGTCATAGTTGCCGCTGACGTCCATAGGTTCCCCCGTGATCTTGGAGTATCTCGCGAACTCCGACACCGGCGAAAACTGGACTCTGTCGTTTCTGAGGAATACCCAGATATACAGCCCGAGGTCCTTACCACGGTCTTTCCTGAAAATAATCAGGTTCTTCTTGTTCTTGTCCATTGCAAAAGGACTCATTGTGCTCATCCTCTGTTCCTCCTCATGCTCCGTAGCGTTCCCTGATATAGTCCCATCCATCTTCCATGATTTCATCGTCCATATTTAAGATGCCGATCTTGATCTTGTTTCGCTTCAGGATGGATATTGCCTGTTTCCGGTTCTCCGGCGTCATTTTGTCAAACGCATTCTCGAATTCCGTAACGCTCGGGAACGTGACTTTCTCAATATCTTTTGCCTTTACCGGACCGTGGAACTGTAGCTCCAGATAGTTCCCACTCATTTCCTCAAAAGCCATGTTCATAAATGTCGTGTAGTCAATAGCTCCATCCTTATAATCACGGTAGTAATCGAGAATGTCGTGAGTTTTGGATTCAGACCCAAGAGCAGACAACCCGTCTATGGTCGGGTGGTCTCCGGCATACCCCGGCGTGGAAACATTGTTCCACATATTCAGAGAATCGCCCATTGTATAGGTCGTCCGGTCTTTCATCGCGCTCTTCTTAAGGGTATAGGTCATTGCAGAATCGCCGCCGTAGTCAACTGTCAGCCCCTGTTCGCGGTAGTCTTCCACATCGTCGTCAAAGCCAAGATACCCGTACTTCTCGTACTGCGACTTTCCTATGTTTCCGTGCCCGTAGAAGTCGTTTGATACGTCCATTCTCAGGTCGATATTCTGTGCCGCGCCCGATCCGCCATAGCCGATTGCCGGTTGCGGCAGATACCCCTTGGTCAGAATTCCAAAGAAGCTGTCCGTGCTTCTCTCAAACCGGTACGCTCCCTTGCTCATGATCTCTGTCATCATCTCGGTCGCTAACTGTTGGTCTTCTGGACTCAGGTCTCGCACAAAGCATCTTGCACCTCGTTCCATTCTGTGTTCTTCAAAGTTCTGCAGACTCTTCGCGTTATTCGGTCTTTCGATATCGTCATTCGGAAGCGCCTTGCAAATCTCAAATCCGTGTCGCGTGTCAAACCCGTTCGCCATAAGCCAATTCATGGCTTCTGTCTCGTCTTTTGCCTCATACGTGGATTTCTCATTTCCTGACGTTGTGTACTTAACAATGCATTTGCCGTCAGGCATCTTCATAGCTCGCGCTAAGGCGACTTCGAGTCCCGGAACCTTGTATTTCCCGACAAGGTCGGTGTACTTGTATTTTTCTACGCCTTTGTCTTTAAGATATCTGTCAAGTTCCGATCTATCGTAAAATCCCGTGATTCTCTTGCGATTGCCGTCCACGTCTGTTCCATATAGCACGAACCCTTCTGCCCCGTTGTTTGTCACCTCGAAGTCACTAAAAGCTTCATCGTCGATCATGCGGTGCGTTCCGGCTTTTACCGCTTCTTCCACATCTTTTATGTGCTTCTTAAACTCGGCAACACCTTCTCCATCCTTTATCTTATCTTCTCCGATGCCGTATTCATCTTTTGCCCTTTTCAGAAGCTCTTCGTAAGTGTTTGCCTTTGCAACTATTCTGTTATATCCGTCTTTGTCAGTCCCTCTCAGAACGAACATGTTGGCATATCCGGGAACCACGCATAAATTTATAAGCTTTCTTCCGTCTACTTCCACCGTGCTTTCTTCAAAAGCCCTTGCCACCCGTTCTTTCTCTTGCTTTGACTCTTCTATTGCGTTCTTTATCTCTTCCGGCACGTTCTTTATCTTGCTAAGGTCGGTCTCTTCGTTTTCTAAAAACGATGCAATCTGGTCAGGTCTGAGCATTCCGACAATGTCTTCCCTCTCTCCATGCTCATTTGTTGCGGAGATTCGGAACATTCCTTCTTTTTCGGCAGGCTCTATGGTCGGGTTGAGATATCGCTTTCTCCAGAACGTCACGCCACTCTTTTCGAACTCTTTTTCCCTCTCTTCATGCTTTTCCCATTCCTGTCGGACGTCCGGAGCTAAATCAAGGTCTTTCGGGTCAACACCGTACCTTTCCTTTACCTCTGCAAGCGTTTTGGTCGCAGACTCATAGCCTTTCATCACGCCAGCGAGCCTTCCAGACTCGTCTTTTCCTGCAAGGATATAAATTGGACCGTCATCCGTCATGATTCTCTTGAGGTCGAGGTCGGTTATCTTCATTCCTCGAGCTTCTATGGTTGGTTTCTTCTTCTCTCCGGTTGCCGGGTCTTCGCCGTTCTCCAGATGCTCGTAAGCGTTATCCGGTGTGATACCTTTTCCAGCTAGGGCTTCCCACGCTTCTTTCGGTCCCCAATCCTTGCCGATCTCGATACCATACCTTTTGCACAGCCCGAACGGCAATCTCTGGTTTCCGTCGTCTTCGCGGTAACCCCTCTCTTTCAGACGCTCTTTCCTACGTCTTCGGTACTCGTCCACGCTGTCATAGCGTTGGGACGTAGAAAAACCGAGCCTCGCGGCTCGGCGCTGTCTGTATCGTTTTATGTGATCCATAGTTATCACCTTCCGATTAAAGCACTACCGTTTCTGCAAAAAAGTGCCTTTTTATCTTCCCACCGCTCTTCTGCGGTCGCTCAGCAAATTCCAGAGCCTCTTCCGCCGTCCATCCGTTTTTCATGCGGTCGACGACCGTTCCGTAATTAATTCCTCGCTCTCTGCACCATTCTGCCCTCGTTTTCGAAACCCCGTTCGCCGTTAAGATAACATTCGTTCTGCGATTGTTCGCTTGAGTTTCTGCCGTAGACCATCTGCAGTTATTTGGCTCGTAGTTCCCGTTTACATCTATTCTGTCGAGCGTTAAGCCGTCTTCATACCCGTTGTTTTTTGCCCATTGGCTGAAGTTTTCGTAGCCATGCTCGCCATCCCACTCTTCACAGACAGTTATTCCTCTTCCACCATAAATCTCGTAACCTTTGGCTTTTGGATTATGGCATCTGTATTTCATGTGCGTCCACGCCTTGTGAAGCCTTGTATAGCTTTCACCGTGCTTTCTGGACTCTTCTACGTGGCGCTTTCTGTTTTCTTCTTCAAGGCATCCACACGATTTTGTAACTCCGTATCTGAGATTGCTTCCGGAAACTATAGTTTCATTTCCGCAGTCGCATCTGCATCTCCAATGCGGTTTTCTGTTCTTCGTATAAACGTATTCGATAACGGTCAGTCTTCCGTATCTGTTTCCTGTAAGATCAATTTTGTATTTCATCTTTCCCTCTCTTACAACAGATTCTTTGGGTTAAATGTGCTTTCGGCAACTTCGTTGAATGAATCTGAGCTTGCGTCAACCATGTCGTCGTGCTTCGATTCTGGAAAAAATTCAAGCTGTGTAAAGTATGCATCGTTCCAATCACCGACAACAACCTGAACATTCCCGTTTTGCCATTGAGCAGCAAACGGCGTGGATCTCGTGATCTTACTCCCGGTCACTCTCTCTGTTTTTACTCGGAAGCCCATCAGTTTCTTAACATAGGAGTTTGCCACGATTTTCCCGGCTGCTCCGGGGTCAATCGGGATTCGGACAACATATAAGTTCCCGTATTTCGCCCTGTCCGCAACAGCCGTGTTGTAGATGAGATTCTCCACATCACCAGCTCCGATTGTCTGGTTTATTACATCAAGGACGACTACAGTCCCGTCTCTCTTCCTCGCCATCAGCACTCCTGCCGTGCGGTCTGGGTCATTGTCGTTTCTTTGCTCTGTTGCAGCCAAGTCCCACGCTCTGCAGATTGCGCAGATATCTTTCTTGTTAATATCTGTCACCATCGTTACTTGAGAACGCTTGAAATACAATCCAGAAGCCGGTTTAATATTCCAGTTCCCTCGAAGGAAGCGTTCCCTCTCAACCTCTGCCATTGCTTTCAGGTTGCCTAGATACTGTGGGTTAACCTTAAGAAGCTCTTGGTTATCGTAAATCGAGCTGGCAATAAATGTAACAGACTTCGGCTCTTGCTTCTCTTCGTCAGTTTTAAGATCAAACTGTTCCCAAAGCTCTTCTTTGGTGTTCGCCCAGTATATTTTCTCGTCGCGTCGAATCATCCACCTGATAACACCGCTTCGCTCTTGAATGGCATAGCCATCCTTGCCAATCCACCAGTCGATGAATTTGCGCACCCATGAGTCGGGGTCTGGGTTGCACGTTCCTCTTATATACGGCTGTACACCGCATGTAGAACGGTTACGAGAGAGCATAAACCAGAAACATTTCTCGTCGAAGTCGCAAAGCTCGTCGAATCCCAAAAAACAAATTTGTGAGCCTTTCCAAGTTTGCATGTTCGACGGATTTAAATAAGAGAACGTGACCTTTGAAGTCACGTTTCCTTTCTTGTCTCGGAACATCCACTGCTTGTCTCCAAGTCTTGGGGTAGCTCCCTTTATTTGACTGTATAGTTTACCGGATTCTTCCCACAAGCCGCCGTCTTTTATCAAGTCGGTGTGCTGCGTTCTGAAGATTGTCCCGTTAAACCCTTTTATATTTTTGTATCTAATAGGTTCGAGGAGAAGAGCCCAGCTCTTCCCCCCGCCTGCCGCCCCGCGTGGCTAGCCGTAGATCAAAATATCCGCCTCGCAAGAGAGCGCTTGTTCCTGCGGTCCAGCTTGGGGTTTTATGATCTTCGGCATTCAATCACCCTCTTTCATGCAACAGCATCATTACTCTACCTCTTTGTTCTATTTTAAAATTATTCTTTTAAGGCATACGAATATGCCTGTCGCGCATATAGATATTCGTTTCCGGCATATCGGTATTCCATTTTGAATACAGATATTCATTTTCGAATAGGATTATTCGTTTTCGCATAAAATATTCCCCTCGGAATAATCGTATTCCAAGAAGAATCAAATTATTTCGCTCGTATCAGGATTCGCTTGAATACTCCGAAGCCGTTCACCTCGAACTGACCATGCTCCACGCCGTCCCCACCGTCTCCGCCTATATCGTGCTCGTGCCCCAAAATCTCGAACTGCGCCGGGTTATACTTGTCCATGAATGTAATTGGCACGCCCATCACCCCGCCGTAGTCGGACGGTATGCTTTCGGTGAACGGGACCTCGATCGCTTCACAGTTGTCGTATTTTGGATATTCACGGGCTTCGAAACACTGCTTAAGCTTCTTTCTCAGCTTTTCATTGTATTTCAGGTTATAATCCATCGTTTCCAGATGCAACGGCTCGTGCCTCTGCCCGTGGTCGATGTTTGTAAACCACCGGACTCCCGTTACCCTCACAAACCGTCTTCCGTCAGAATCAATTCCGCATGTTGCCGCTTCCAATGGATAATCGTCAGGGACGTTGAACTTGCGGTCTCCGGAGTGGATGGAATACCCGAGCCAAACCTGATTGTTCTTCAGAAGCGGGAATACCTCTTTATAGGTGATCGCGTTCTGATTCCCGATAATGGAGAACTGCTTCCCGGATTCCATAATCCATGTAAGGAATGGTCTGAACAGAGAAAACGGCGGGTTCGTAACAATGATATCTGCCTCGTCCCTCAATTTACTGACTTCTGCAGATCGGAAGTCTCCGTTTCCGTCTAATAGTCCGTGTCTTCCAAAACCGACCGCCTGTCCAGAAATGCCCGTTACGCGGGTTACCGTCAGGATCTTTCCGCGTCCTTCGCCTTCTTCTCCCCACAGGCTTTGCTGTCCGCTCCCCTTTACGTAACAGGTTGATATCAGCTTTTTCAGCCCGAGCCTCTCGAAATTATCTGAGAAGTATTTGGTGAAGTTTGATCTGTCCGGGTCGTCGCACGGTAACAGCACCGTCTTGTCCTGAAACACATCTGGGTTATACTCCGTGTAAGCGGTCATTTCCGCTTCTATGTCAGCATACTGCGTGTAGAATTCGTCGTTTTTCTCGTTCTTCGCTTTGTGTAGCTTGGAATTGTCCGGCATTTTAGCCTCCTGAGCATTAAAAAAGAGCCCGTTCCCGGACTCTTGTTTTTGTTCTGTTTCAGCACGTGCACCGCCACCGCTCGTCACCCTTTTCCCACTTTACCTTTTGATACCACTTACAGCCGGTGCATCGGACATTCTTTCGTTTTGATTTGCTTCTCTTATATTTGCAATAGAATCCCATAGTAGCCTCAGATCCTCGCGTTGCACTTTTATTGCACTTTTTCTTCCCCATTATTGCACTTGCCGCTGAAATCCGGGCAAAGGCAACTCGGGTCGAGCGGTCCGCTCCCCTCAAAACAAGGGATGCCGGACTCGTCCAGAGCGCTTTTGATCATTGACTCTATCTCAGAGTCGCTCATACTGTTTAATCGGAACAGCAACCTATCTGC
>Ga0310696_10001546_pt1 | contig 33104 bp, 23 predicted proteins | sample AusTroGonzalo_MG_4_FD_203885 | JGI IMG/M metagenome (GOLD analysis project Ga0310696, IMG submission 203885) | Bovine rumen microbial communities from tropical cattle in Woodstock, Queensland, Australia - Gonzalo_02 (v2) (version 2) | ecosystem: Host-associated > Mammals > Digestive system >... | reverse complement strand
GTAAAGTTCGCTGCCAGTGCAACCGATGTACGCGCCACCGCTACATTCAGCGCCAAGAAGGCTGCGTGGAAGGTTGAGAACCTGCTGGCTCCTGACCAGCCCCTGAACGAGCTCTCAATCCGCTGATTAAGACTCAACAGAATAATTTGAGCCCCGAAAGTGACAAAGAACTTCCGGGGCTCATCCTTTTTTGTTGAATGACAACCAATTTATTTCATAATAACGATTGATATGAAAAAATATTCATTATGTTTGCCATAGAGTACATATTGTTTATGTAGAACCTTACTTTTGTTTGCTTTTACATAGACCTTAAGTGTTTAATTAATTGATAGCTGTTATGAGAATCAAAGCCTTAACCTTGATTGCGTTTCTGACCGCCGCTCCGTTATCTGTTTATTCACAAGAGAGCGCACCTAATCAGACTGAGAACGATCCGCCTCTTCTGAGCGAGTTGTTACGGGACAATCCACAGACGTCCATTTTCTATTCCGCGCTTGAGTCTACCGGACTGGCGGATACACTGAGTAAATATCTGGATCCTACTTATCCGGGGGACTATGATATTTCTCCACGAATAGAAGGAAATTTTGATTGGTACTATATCTTCATATATCCTCAAAAACATCTTTTCAAATTCACAATGTTTGTAGTTCCGGATTCCATACTTAAGGCTGACTACAACATAAACTCCCTCGCTGAGCTCAAAACTTATGCCCAATCCAAGTATCCCCAGGGTGCTGCACTCTCCGATAATGATAGGGAGAGTTCGTTGAATCAGTTCCTCTCATACCATATATTGCCAGTAGGACTCAATTGGGATCAACTTAACGTATCGGCGCCGGATTTAATAAAGAACCGTAGCTATCTTGACGAACTTGATGTTGAAGATTTCTATGAGACCTTGCTGCCTCACTCAATAATGCGCATAAGCACTCCATACAAACAGCCTTCATACGCTGATGCCCAAGATATAACCGAACAGGAAAAATACGGCATATTCATTAACCGTAAGGGCACATTAAAGAATCCCGAGTCACTCATCGCCGGAACTCAGATAAACAGAGTGGCCGAATCCGACCCCTTGTCACTCAACGGAACTTATTACTATATATCTGAGCCCCTTCTTTATAATGAAGCCACAAGAAATGCCCTTAATGTCAGAATGAGGGTAAGAGCCCGCACCATCTCACCCGATTTCATAAACAATGACTCACAATTTACCCACTATATTAGTGGGGGAGCTAACTTTTATTATAATTACGTACCTGGGTACACAAAGAATATTCAGGATTTGACTGATATTACTCCCTATAGTTATATTACTATATGGGTTGGTAACCCTAACAAAACTACCCCTCATTATTACGGTGATGCAATTGGAATTGGTCATAACAAAAACCACGACATAATCATTAAACTGCCACCTGTTCCCAAAAGTGGATTATATGAGATCAGAATCAATGATTATATCATCTTGACATATGATAATAGGATAAGTGATTATGAGAATAAAATCAGAGGCTCTGTATTATTCTATACTGGTATTAACCCTGACAGACTCAGTCCTTGCGGTATCCCACGTAAACTGGGAGGCAATCTGAATTATACGTCTGACGATGAACAGTTTTTACGCAATCAAGGTTATATGAAAAAGCCGGACTGCTATTTTGAATCTGAAGCCCAGAATCATTACAGTCATTACAGAATGATTGTCAACGAACAGTACATGGATTGCAATGAGGATTACTATCTGCGTATAAGACAAATGGATGCAGATGCATATCAAGCAGGACTCTCGCTCAGTTACATTGAGATTGTTCCATTCTCAGTCTATTCCGGAGAGAACGGCCCGGAGGACAGCCATTAATCAAGTCTCATTTTCCAAATGACCACCATTATGAAAAAGATTATATCAGCAATAGCAGCATTACTGTCAGTAGTATGCATTAATGCTCAATCCATATATGATGTTGACGGTATATACTATCGTATCATGACTAGTCCCCAAGACAACTGCAAGATGATTGCGGCCGTATGGACCATGAATGACCTGGAGCATTATCAGGGAGAGATCGTGATTCCTCCTACTGTCACTGTCAACGACACCCCGTATAGTGTTGAAGTCATAGGCGACCAGGCTTTCAAGAACTGTTACCTCATAACATCAGTAAGCATACCCGCTAGCGTCAAGGAGATACCTGCCGGAGTTTTCTACGGATGTGACAACCTTTCAACCATTACCGTTGACCCGGCCAACACAGTGTATGACAGCCGGGAGGACTGCAATGCGGTTATTGACAAGATGGACAACAAACTGATTGCAGGCTGCAAGAATTCAATTATCCCTTCATCGGTCGACACCATAGGAATGATGGCATTTGCCGGTTGCAAGGGTTTAACCTCTCTGACAATACCTTCAAATGTAATCAGCATCAAGAACTGGGCTTTCCTGGACTGCACAGGACTGCTCACATTGTCAGTCCCCAACACCTTAGGCGACCTTGCTATTGGTTCCTTTATGGGTTGCAACAACATTGAGACATTAGACTGGAATACGGAGCTGTTTTCGCCCTCTTATGTGTCCAGGTATGCATTGGCATCACTGAAAACCGTTGTCATATCCTCGAATGTTACTGCGATTGACAGTAAGGCTTTTGAGGGTTGTAATGATATTGACAGCATCTATTGGGATTACACAGGTAATGCTAACCTTTCAGAGTTGTTTGCCGGCTCAATCGATCACGTACGGAGCATTACCATAGGCCCCAATGTCACATCTATTGCCACAGGGTCTTTCAACGGATTCCATAACCTCCAGTCGCTGACTGTAGAACCAGGAAACACCGTATTTGACAGCCGCGAGAACTGTAACGGCATTGTGGTAACAGCTACAAATACTTTACTTATTGGCTGTAAGACTACAACTATACCCGTGAGCATAACACGACTTGAAGATAATCTGTTCAGTTGGTGTAACGGACCTAGCACCCTGGTTCTCCCTTCAACTCTGAGGGAAATAGGCGAATCTGCTCTTAACGGTTGTTCTGATTTGGTCTCCCTCACAATTCCTGAGAACGTACAGTTAATTGAGACGGGCTATATGAACCTGCCCAAACTCACTTCCGTATCTGTTGATTCCAGAAACCCATACTATAACAGCAACGGAAACTGCAATGCCATAATTGAGACCGCAACAGGCATGCTAATCTTAGGATGCCAGAACACAGTAATCCCGTCCGGTACCACAGGATTGGCCGATTACGCTTTTGCAAATCAGTCCCAGCTGGAATTCCTGTTAATCCCGTCATCCGTGAACGCCATAGGTTCCTATGCTTTCATGAACTGTTCCTTGCTGAAATCCCTGATCATTCCTGAGGGAGTTGACACCATTCGGGACAAAACGTTCTCCGGTTGCAGCTCACTTGAATATCTGTCAGTCCCGTCAACAGTTAAGAGTTTTGGAACTGAAGTATTCTCAGGTTGTGACAATCTTACATCGGCCGGACCTCAAGGAGGCGGTTACAAATACGAGTTCAACTGGGATACCATACCCACCCGTGCATTTGATAAGTTAACCAAACTCCAGGCTGTATACATACCCAAGACCGTCAAGGCTATCGGTTCCATCGGCATTTTTGATGACTGTAGAAGTTTGAATTCCATCTCTGTTTCTCTTAAGGACACTAAATGGGCCATCAAATCACAAGCAACCGATGGTCAGGAGCAGATAACTGAGGTTCCTCTTGATTATAGGCTCCACGTAAATACTCCCCTGCGCACTCTAATCCTTTTGGATGACACCATAACCGATCTTTCAAAGGTTCTGACAAGATACATCAGGAATCTGGTCATATCCGAATATGTAAAGGAGATAAAGTCTGACGCATTCTCATTTGATCCATTGCTCATGAGGGATGTACCCCATTACGTATTTAACACTAATCCTTGGAGGACAATTGATTACGACAGATTACACAGTGATTCCGCATATTCAGCGTACATAGATTCATTGGACAATGCATATATGGATGATTTGCACGTCCTGCATATTGAATCCGGTATAGAATCAGTAATTGCTGATGAAGCCAATACGGAGTACAAATCGATTAACGGTGTCCTGTTCAGCAAAGATGCAAGCACGCTGGTGGCATACCCCACCATTCGTGAAGGCGCATACCGAATTCCCGGTTCTACAGTCAACATTATGGAATATGCCTTCAAGCAAAAACAAGGCCTGACAGGCATAACAATCCCCAGTAGTGTCAGACTGATTTCAGACAAGGCGTTCGAAGGATGCAAGGCCCTTAGGGATGTAATCATTGACGGTACTCCCGAAATCGGAGAATACGCATTCCTGGGATGTAAGAACATAAGCAGTGTTTCTGTACTCAGCCCTGAACCGGGAAATATGGTTATTCCGGACAGTGCCAAAACTATACTGGCAGGAAACAGTTCAAGCATACTTGGTAACAATATAATAGTCAATCCTCAGTTCAACCGGGAATTGGGAAGAGAAGTCTCTCTGGTTTCACACAAAAGTGTTTATAGTTATTCATTTGAATTTGAAGCCGGACCGGTTCCCTCCGGAACTTACAAGGTCAGCATAGGCATACTGCCGGCCCCCGACAACAAACAGACTCAGTTCCATCCCACCATATACGGATATACGGACGATGAGCAAAAGGTTACCCTGTTTGATCCGGAGGAGCAAATCAATGTGCCACCTTTCAAAATACCAATGCTCTATACGAATGACAGGAACTCAGTTCTTAACAACAGATACGAGTCCATACTGTTGGATAACTCTCTGGAAATTCCTGAGGGTATTAACAGAATCAAGGTGGTAATAACAAACGAAGTATGGAATACAGATGAACAATCCGCAAAGTTCATGCTTGACAGAGTATTCTTTGAACCGTTGGATCAGACTGTATCGGAGAAGGGATTCGGACCGTTTGATGAAAACGTATTCAACAACGCCACTCTCCATGTTCCCGCCAGTGCCCTGGATGCTTATAATGAATCCCCAGGTTGGAAACTATTCAGGAATATTACAAGCGAACCTGTAACGGAGGTCTATGATATCATAACCAGCACGCCACAAACAGCACCTGTTATTTATGACCTCTACGGCCGCAAGCTGTCAGAGCCTGTCCGGAACGGTTTCTCCATTATAAACGGAAAGAAAGTGTTCATGGCTGAATAAGCCTCAGAGACAAAAGAAATTTGCAAACTCGGGTAATCACTTATGTTATCAAATATTAAATAATATAGTGGTTGAGCCAAAAAGGCTTTCCGGATTTCTATATCCCTTAAAAAGGAATTACTTTTGTAGCCGGTTTACAAGGGTGCTTTTGAAAAGCCCTTGGAAACCGGTTACGGTTTTGGAAGTTTAGTAACAATCAAACTATAAAAACAATGGCAAAAATCGATTTAAGCAAGTACGGTATCAACGGTTCTACCGTTATCGCACACAATCCTTCTTATGAGGAACTGTTCAAAGAGGAGACCAAGGCTGGTCTGACCGGTTATGACAAGGGTCAGGAGACAGAGCTTGGCGCTGTTAACGTAATGACTGGCGTATTCACCGGTCGTTCTCCTAAGGACAAGTACATCGTTGATAACGACGAGAGTCACAACAACGTATGGTGGACCTCTGATGAGTACAAGAACGATAACCACCCCATGTCTGAGGAGATCTGGGCAAAGGTTAAGGAGATTGCCATCAAGGAGCTTTCAAACAAGAACCTCTATGTAGTTGACGCATTCTGCGGCGCTAACGAGGCTACCCGTCTTGCCGTTCGCTTCATCGTTGAGGTTGCATGGCAGGCTCACTTCATCAAGAACATGTTCATCCAGCCCTCAGCTGAGGAGCTCGAGAAGTTCCAGCCCAACTTCGTTATCTTCAACGCTTCTAAGGCTAAGGTTGAGAACTACAAGGAGCTGGGTCTGAACTCAGACACCTGCGTTGCTTTCAACACCAAGTCACGCGAGCAGGTTATCATCAACACCTGGTACGGTGGTGAGATGAAGAAGGGTATGTTCTCAATGCAGAACTACTATCTGCCTCTGCAGGGCATCGCTTCAATGCACTGCTCAGCTAACACTGATATGGAGGGTAAGAACACCGCTATCTTCTTTGGTCTGTCAGGTACTGGTAAGACCACTCTTTCAACTGATCCTAAGCGTCTGCTCATCGGTGATGACGAGCACGGATGGGATGATGAGGGCGTATTCAACCTGGAGGGTGGCTGCTACGCTAAGGTTATCAACCTGAGCAAGGAGAACGAGCCCGACATCTACGGTGCCATCAAGCGTAACGCTCTGCTGGAGAACGTAACTGTTGACAAGAACGGTAAGATTGACTTCGCAGACAAGACCGTTACTGAGAACACCCGTGTATCATATCCTATCGACCACATCGAGAAGATTGCCCAGAAGGTAAACGGCAAGAGTGCTGGTCCTGACGCTAAGAACGTTATCTTCCTGTCAGCCGATGCATTCGGCGTACTGCCTCCCGTATCAATCCTGACTCCCGAGCAGACCAAGTACTACTTCCTGTCAGGTTTCACCGCTAAGCTGGCTGGTACAGAGCGCGGTATCACCGAGCCCACTCCCACATTCTCAGCTTGCTTCGGCCAGGCTTTCCTTGAGCTGCATCCTACCAAGTATGCTGAGGAGCTGGTTAAGAAGATGGAGAAGAGCGGTGCCAAGGCTTACCTTGTTAACACCGGTTGGAACGGAACTGGCAAGCGTATCTCAATTCCTGATACCCGTGGTATCATCGACGCTATCCTGGATGGCAGCATCCTGAAGGCTGAGACCAAGAAGATCCCGTACTTTGACTTTGAGGTTCCCACAGCTCTGCCTAACGTAAATCCTGCAATCCTTGATCCTCGCGACACTTACGCTAACGCTTCTGAGTGGGAGGAGAAGGCTAAGGATCTGGCTGGCCGCTTCATCAAGAACTTCAAGAAGTATGAGGGTAACGAAGCTGGTAAGAAGCTCGTTGCTGCCGGACCTAAGCTCTAATGACTTTGACTCTAGTCAAATAATTTCAAAGATTCTCTTTCCGGCAGACTGGTTGGAAAGAGAATCTTTGTTTTTCATAATTCCAACTTTACGACATTCTTTACTACCAAATATTACAAATTAAGGACAATGAAAAAGATACTCTTTACAATAGCAACCTGCTTCATAGCAGTCTTGGCATCAGCACAGCCTCCTATGGGCGGACGTCCGATGGGTGGTGGTCGTCCGATGGGTGGTCCCATGGGCCAGATGCAGAAACCTTTCTATGAACTGGAGTCTGACTCTATCGCCAACGCCAAGATACAGGACGTTGCAGGACGTCTGGACCTTACAGAAAAGCAGTTTGACAAGATGATCAAGCTCTACGCTCAGGAGTTTGAGGAGGTTTGCCGCAACCTGCAGATGTCTGTAAGAGAATTCCAGATGATGCAGAACGGAGGATTCCGTGGCAACATGATGGCAGAGAACACAAACGTGCAGTTTGATACAGCTGCCGCCAGGAAGACCTATGACCAGATCATAGAGAAATATGACAAGCGTTACAAGAAAGCCCTTGAGACTTCACAGTATGAAGTTTGGAAGACTCTTTCTGCAACAACGCTTGACAACAAGTTCAGCAGCATTCTCCAGCACGTTCAGGAGAATACACAAAGCATGTTTTAAACAATGAAGATAGCTTTAATAGGTTACGGAAAGATGGGCCACGAGATAGAGAAGATAGCTCTGTCACGCGGTCACAACGTAGTTTGCAAGATAGACATAGACAACCCGCAGGACTTTGACAGCCCCGAGTTCAAGAGCGCCGACGTGGCAATTGAGTTTACAGCCCCCACTCAGGCATACGGCAACATTCTCAAGTGCTTTGAACATGGAGTCAAGGTGGTAAGCGGCAGTACCGGATGGATGGCAGACCACTGCCAGGAGATGCAGGACCTCTGCAAGGACGGCAGCAAGACTCTTTTCTGGTCAAGCAATTTCAGCATCGGAGTTGCTCTGTTTGCAAAGGTAAACAGTTACCTTGCCAAACTCATGAACAGCTATCCCATGTATGAGGTAAGCATGTCCGAGACTCACCATATCCACAAGCTCGATGCCCCCAGCGGTACCGCAATAACTCTGGCAGAGGGCATTATCAGCGAACTGGACCGCAAGAGCGGCTGGAGCAAGGGTGTGCTTCTGAATCCGGACGGAACTGTGACCGGAACCAGCGAATGCAAGGCATCGGACGTACGTATAGACTCTATTCGTGAGGGTGAGATTGCCGGAATCCATGAGATCACCTATGATTCTAGTGCTGATTTCATCAAAATCATCCACTATGCCAAGGATCGTAGCGGTCTGGCTCTCGGAGCAGTGCTTGCAGCAGAATACACAGTTAATCACAAGGGATTCCTCAAGATGGATGACCTTATGAACGCAATGTAATCAAAGGATACAAATGAAAAATCTGAAGGAGGTAAGCAGAAAGCAGTGGATCAAGGCCGCCATATATCTGGTTCTTTATATCCTGTTCCTTGTATGGGTAAAAAGCTGGATGGGCATTCTTGTAATACCTTTCATATTTGATGCATGCACCACACGCATTATCAGATGGGACTGGTGGAGAAGTCTTAAGAACAAGACCATGTATCAGATTATGGAATGGGTAGACGCAATCGTCTGCGCACTTGTTGCAGTCTATTTTGTCAACATCTACCTGTTCCAGAACTATGCCATACCCTCTTCATCACTTGAAAAGTCTCTGCTCATAGGTGACCGTCTGTATGTAAGCAAGGTTGCATATGGACCGCGCAAGCCTATGACTCCGCTCTCCATGCCTCTCACCCAGAATACATTCCCCGGTGGAGGCAAAAGCTACCTGGACAACCCTCATTGGCCGTATGAACGTATCAAAGGATTGGGCAGCATAAAGCAGAATGAGATAGTGGTATTCAACTATCCTGCAGGTGATACCATACTCACCAATCCCAGGATAATTGACTATTACACCCAAGTGTATATAGACGGAAGACAGCTGTACCAGAACTATTTTCACAAGGTTGTCAATCCCGATACCCTTACCACCATTCAACAGCGCCGTCTGTATGAGGAGTACTACAAGCTGGGCCGCAGGTTCATAGTAGAGAACAGCAAGGTATACGGTGATATCAAGACCCGCCCGGCAGACCGTCGTGAGAACTATGTAAAACGCTGTGTGGGCCTGCCCGGACAGACACTTGAGATCCGAGACGGAATCATCTATCTGGACGGAGTGGCAAACAAGCAGCCCGATGCAGTACAATACAACTACACCATCAGACTGCTGCGTCCCATTCCCGATAAACTCAGGGAAGAGATTGACCTGAGCTATGACGGCATGGATCCAAAGATGAACCGTAAGGGTATAGTTGAGAACATTCCTCTTACCGCCAAGGCCAAGGAGATACTGGAAAGCCGTAAGGACATAGTGGATACCATTGTTCGCACCACTATGACTGAGGCCGAATCAACTCTGATACTGTTCCCGCACAACATGAACTCACACTGGACGGTTGATGATTACGGCCCCATATGGATACCTTCCAAGGGATCTACCATCGGTCTTACTCTGGAGAACCTACCCCTCTATGAGCGTATAATAAAGGTATATGAGGACAATGACCTCAAGGTTGAGAATGACGGAACCATTCTCATAAACGGAGAGAAAGCCTCAGAATATACATTCAAGATGGATTATTACTGGATGATGGGCGATAACCGTCATAACAGTGCCGACTCCCGTTACTGGGGATTCGTACCCGAGGATCACATTGTAGGCCGTCCGGTATTCATCTGGCTCTCTCTGGATCAGGATAAGAACTGGGGACAGAAGGGTAAGATACGCTGGAACCGCATATTACGCGCCGTCAAGAAATACAACTGATGGATACCGTACTGCTCAGTTCGGCATATCTGCCACCTGTTAACTTCTTCACCGCCATCAAAAATGGCGGTGATGTTCTTATTGAGCAGTATGACAACTATTGCAAGCAGACATACCGCAACCGCTGTGTAATAGCAACGGCCGGCGGCCGGCAGACTCTCACCATACCGGTAGTCAAATCTGACAGCCCCAAACAACTAATGAAGGATGTGCGCATAAGCGACCACGGAGACTGGCGCCGTCAGCATTGGAACGCCCTGGAATCGGCCTACATGAACAGCCCGTTCTTTATGTATTATCAGGATGATTTCCGCCCCTTCTATGAGAAAAAGATTGATTTCCTGATTGATTTCAATACGGAACTGACAGAGCTCATACTCAAACTGGCGGGAATGAAAAAGTGCCTGAAATTGACAGAGTCATACACAAGACCTGACAGCGGCACAAGAGACCTGCGTAAAATGGTTGAACCCGGTGTTGAAGTATCGGAAGAACAACGTCCCTACTGGCAGGTATTCAAACAGAAATACGGATTCCAGCCCAACCTTAGCGCGGTAGACCTCCTCTTCAACATGGGACCGGAATTCCCACTCTATCTTTAGCTCTCAAAGATACTTTTTGACTTTTGCAAAGACGGTATCGGGATCGATGCCGATAAGACAGCGGTTATCACCGTAGATGCACTCTTTCTTGCCGTAAATGGAGCAAGGACGGCACGGAAGGTCAAGCTGAACGCAGTCATCAGGATTCTGTCCATAGCCCATGAACCCGGCGGCAGGATGAGTGGCACCCCACACGGATACAACCGGCGTTCCGGTAAGCGATGCCAGATGCATGTTTGATGAATCCATGGCCAGCATCACATCCATATGGCTCATAAGGATCAGTTCTCCCTGCATTCCCAGACGCGTGTCAATCATCTCGACCGATCTGTACTTCCTGGCCCACTCCGATACCTGCTCCAGCTCACGGCCGTAAGCAAATACGAACTGACGGCATAAACCGGCCGAATCCAGCTGCGCAACCACATCCTCCATCAGATAGAGAGGATATATCTTACCCTTGTGAGCAGCAAACGGAGCGATTCCAATCCAAGGGCAATCCTTCTCACCGATGTAGCTTATCTTGGACAGGTCACCCTTTCCGTTGCCGAATATGGAGTTGAACTTGATCTCAAAATTGAATCCCAGCCCTTTGAGTACGTTCCTATAACGCTCAAACGATGTAAGTCTGGGAGTGAGATCCTTATCCTTGAGTCGTGTAAGACGTTTACGTGACCTGCGCTCCTTGTCTATACGGCATACTTTCCTGAAACCAAGACGGAAAAAGAACGTAAGGGCCGATGTACGCAGCACGCCATGAAGGTCTGCCACCGCATCAAAACGTCTCTTACGCAACAGTCTATACAGACGGAACATCGCTCCGAACCCATGGAAATCCCTTTTAAGATTCACACCAACAAACTTAAAGTTAGCGGGCATATGCTCAAAGAACGGAGCGAACCTGATGTTTGAGAGCATGGTGAAACGCACATCAGGGTAAGCCGTAGCAAGTGAATGGATCACCGGAACGGTCATAGCCACGTCTCCTATTGCGGAGAAGCGTATCAACAGTACATTGGATTTCATCCGACCTTTTCTCGCCACGACAGAGTGAGTAAACTCCCTCTGTTCGTCTGGCTTAACGAAAACATTCTTGTACTTGGGATTGTTATTTGGATCCATTCTGTCCGTAAAGAACAGGGTTGAGCGTAGGATCGTTGTACATCTTCATCTGCTTGTACACTTTCATGAACTTGCGTCCTGCAGCCATGTCGTCAAGCAGCATATCGATTGCGAGAGAGAGATCTTTCTTCTGTTCCATAAGCACTGCCAGTTTCTCACGGCAACGCTGCTGCTGATCGGCCGGTGTATCGGTACGGTCAGCCTCAATCTTCATGTGGAAGATCTTGAGTGCCAGGATAGAAAGACGGTCTACAGCCCATGCGGGGCTCTCAGTATTGATGGTGGCGTTGGGCAGAGTCTGCACCTTGCCGAATTTATCCAGGAAATAGCTGTCAATGAGCTCAACCAGATCCGTGCGGTCCTGATTGGAACGGTCAATGCGCCTTTTGATGGCCAATGCCTCCACCGGATCAATCTGAGGATCACGGATAATATCCTCCAGATGCCACTGAACGGTGTCAATCCAGTTCTTGAGATAGAGATAGAACTCTATGCTCTTCTCCTTGTAGGGATTGGAAATGGGTGTATCAACATTATCAAACTTGTGATAATCCGCGATGGCACGTTCAAAAACCTCGAAACTTTCCTGGCTGAATGTCATGATAGCAATACGTTCGTTTTTTAACGCTGCAAAATTAGCGGTATTTTTTGAATTGCCAACCATTATACTCCAAAACAGCATTACACACATTTAGGTCTTTTGTGCATACGGACTCCGTTTTGTATTTTCATTGTTTGTAGCACCCACCTAAAATGGGTTTCTTTGCACCCAAATTCATTTTTTAAAACTAAATTTTTACAATTATGGCAGATTCACAGATTGCAGAGAGAGTTCAGGCTATCATCGTTGACAAACTTGGTGTAGAGGCATCAGAGGTTACTCCTGAGGCAAGCTTCGCAGCTGATCTGGGTGCAGATTCACTGGATACCGTAGAGCTCATCATGGAGTTCGAGAAGGAGTTCGGCATTTCTATTCCCGATGACCAGGCCGAGAAGATCACAACCGTAGGTGAGGCTATCGAGCTCATCAGCCAGGCAGCTTCTAAGTAAGCCAGCAATCTTCCTATCATAAGATGGATCTTAAGAGAGTTGTAGTAACCGGACTGGGTACCGTAAACCCCATCGGCAACACTATCCCTGAATTCTGGGATAATGCCGTTGCAGGTGTAAGCGGCGCCGGTCCCATTACCAATTTCGATACCACTGCCATCAATACCAAGGTCCAGTTCGGATGTCAGGTCAAGAACTTTGACATCAACGAGTACATGGACCGCAAGGAGGCACGCAAACTTGACAAGTACAGTCATTTTGCAATAGCATCAGCCGTTCAGGCCATCAAGGACTCATCACTTGACCTTGAGAAAGAGGACCTGGACCGCATCGGTGTGATCCTTGGATTCGGTATTGGAGGTGTGGACTCTTTCGAAGAGGGAATAGATACCATCCACGAGCAGAAGAATCTTGGTCAGGAACTCAAAGTTACCCCGTTCTTCGTGCCACGCATACTGGGCTCCATCGCAGCCGGACTGATTTCAATCATGTTCAAGCTCAGAGGTCCCAACTATGCCACATCCTCAGCCTGCGCTTCAAGTACCCACGCCATCATTGATGCCGTGAACATGATACGTCTTGGTAAGGCCAACGTCATTGTGACCGGTGGTGCCGAGGCAGCGCTCGGAGACTGCGGTGTGACCGGATTCGGAGTAATGCACGCACTTTCTACCCGTAACGATTCACCTGAGACAGCTTCACGCCCCATGAGCGCAAGCCGTGACGGATTCGTACTGGGTGAGGGCGGCGGAATCCTTATCCTTGAGGAGTATGAGCATGCCATTGCACGCGGCGCAAAGATCTACGCCGAGGTTGCAGGATGGGGTGCTACAGCCGATGCATACCACATGACAGCACCAGAGCCCGAGGGCCGCGGAGCAGCACGTGTAATGCAGGAGGCACTTGAGGATGCAGGAATGAAACCGGAGGATGTTGATTACATCAATATGCACGGTACATCCACTCCGCTTGGTGACATTGCCGAGTGCAAGGCCATCAAGGCTGTATTCGGAGACCATGTCTATGACATGAACTTGAGTTCAACCAAATCCATGACAGGCCATCTGCTAGGTGGAGCCGGTGTCATTGAGGCAATCGCTACAGTCCTTGCTGTCAAGAATGACATTATCCCGCCCACAATCAACCACGAGGAGGGCGATGAGGACGAGCAGATTGATTACCGTATGAACTTTACATTCAACAAGGCGCAGAAAAGAGAGGTGCGTGCCGGACTCTCCAACACGTTCGGATTCGGCGGTCACAACTCATGCGTCATATTCAAAAAGTTCAAGGATTGAAAAATCGCTCAAGCGAAATAACCCGTACACTACACAATGCGGCATTGGCTATACTGGCCTTTGCCGCATTGTCGGGTTGTGCGGCCATAGGCAATCCTGATGGCGGCCCGTTTGATGAGACGCCCCCCAGAATTACCGGAAGCAGCCCTGCCAATGGTGCCACCGGAGTTAGACCCCGCAAGGTTTCCATTGACTTCAATGAATTCATCAAGCTTGAGAATGCAAGTGAGAAGGTAGTATTTTCACCTCCTCAGATAGAACAACCGGAGATCAAGGTAACCGGTAAAAGAATCCAGGTGGAGTTTTTTGATTCACTCAAGTCAAACACCACCTACTCCATTGATTTTGCAGACGGAATAGTAGACAACAATGAGGGCAATCCTCTGGGCGATTTCTGCTTCCGTTTCAGCACAGGCGACAAGATTGATACCCTTGAGGTATCGGGATACGTCCTTAACGCACAGGATCTGGAACCTGTAAAAGGCATAACCGTAGGTCTGCACAGTGACCTTTCAGACTCAGCTTTCATAACCAAAAGGTTTGAGAGGGTCTCACGCACCGACGGCGACGGCCATTTCACCATACGCGGCATAGCCCCCGGCTCATACAGGATATATGCCGTGATGGATATGGACCAGTCACAGAGCTACTCACAGCGCAGTGAGAAGATAGCATGGCTGGACACCATCATAGTTCCCACATCGGAACTCAGATACAGGGAGGATACCCTGTTCAATGACCTGGGTCAGGTTGACACCACATTCCTGGTGCCGTTTACCCAGTACCTTCCCAATGACATCACATTGCTGGCTTTCACACCGGAGCCCATTCAACAATATATGTCGTCAGCCGAGCGTAATACACATGAGAAATTCACTCTCAAGTTCGCACTGCCGCTTGATTCCATGCCCCTGATAAAGGGACTCAACTTTGATGAGCAGGATGCCTACATCATACAGCACAGTGCACGCTTTGACACTCTGACTTTCTGGATGAAAGACACTACTGTCTATTACAATGATACTCTTTCATTGAGCGTTACATATCTGGCGTCCGATACAACCATGGCATTGGTTCCCACAACCGATACGCTTAAACTCACCCCAAGGAAATCACGTGCAACCATCCTCAAGGAGGCTGCCAGAAAGGCCGAGGATGAGCAAAAGGATCTTGACAAGCAGATACGCCGTCTGGAACGTCAGGGTGATTCACTCGGTATAGTGAAACTGCTCACCCCCAAGCCCAAGTTCCTGGAGGGATCCAAGCTTACATCGGGCGGTTCATTGAGCCCGTGGGCCGATATCACCCTCACCTTTACCGAGCCCGTAACATTCCTGTCCGATACCGCCATACATGTATATCAAAAGGTGGATACCCTTTGGAATGCCGTTCCGTACGAGATAGAACAGGATTCACTTGACATACTGCGCTATTACATATATGCCGAATGGAGACCGCAGGAGACATTCAAGATAACCGTTGACTCGGCAAGTATCCGCGGAATCTACGGATTGTACAACAAGGGCATGGAATCCACTCTCAAGTTCAATGCCCTGAGACAATACAGCACGCTGACGGTAAACGTGGCCAGCCCCCAATCCGGTTATACGGTACGTCTGCACAACAAGAGCGGCAAGGTTCTAAGAACAGAAGAGCTGGAGAACGGCAAGGTTGATTTCTACTATCTTAGCCCGTCCACCTATTACGTATCCATGTTCCATGACGCCAACCATAACGGCAAATGGGATACCGGTGATTATGAGGAGAAACGCCAGCCTGAAAGCGTATGGTACATAAAGAGAGCATGGACTCTCAAGCAGGACTGGTTCCACGAGACTGAGCCCTGGTATGTCAACCAGGCACCGCTCAACAAGCAGAAACCTGATGATCTGATCAAGGAAAAGAGCAATAAGAAGACTGTCGATGTACACAAGAAGAATGTGGAACGACAGCAGAAAAAGGTCAACCAGGCCGAATCTGACAAGAAGAAAAAGGAGCGTCAACGCGCGGAGCGTAAACAGCGCCGTGAAAAGAATAAGGAGAAATACCGCCAGATAAGGGCAAATGCCAAGGCCCGCAAGGAGGCCAAGGTCAATGCATCAGAGCCGGCAGACAGCGTCAGCGTTGATACTCCAGACTCTAAGGAAATTGAGGCCCCAAACGAGTGACAGATCCTTATCACTCAGACCCTCTGCCATAAGCCTCTCGGTAAGTGAAATAAACCACGAGGCATCCTCCAGGCCGGGCAGTCCGCCGCCACCGTCAAAATCAGAACCTATACCTACATGATCAACGCCCATGACATCAATCATGTGCATGACATGACGAACGGCATCCTCTACGGTAGCATTACCACCTTTCTTAAGGAAACCGCTGTACATACATACCTGAGCCACACCACCGGCAGCAGCCAGTGCACGCATCTGGTCATCGGTAAGGTTACGGGTATGGTCACACAGCGTACGGCTTGATGAATGTGAGCATATTATAGGTTTGCTGCTGCACTCCATGGCGTCCCAGAAACTCTTCTCGGATGCATGTGACAGGTCAACCATCATACCCACCTTGTTCATGCGCTCCACAACCTGCTTTCCAAACTCCGAGAGTCCGTTATGCTCATGGTTACCCTTGTGTGAATCACAGATATCGTTGTCTCCGTTATGGCAAAGTGTCATATAGGCCACACCACGCTTGCGGAACCTGTCCACATTATCAATATCCAGGCCCACGGCATAACCGTTCTCAATACCTTTAACTACAGACTTTACGCCTTTGAACTTGTTCTGCCACAATTCCTGCGGAGTTGTAGCTATCGCCGCATGCCCGCTGCACTCGCCTATCCGCTCATCAATGAGTGTGAGCAGACGGTCAGCCTTGGCAATGGCTGCCTTGAGTGAATCCGCATCGCGCTCATACTGATGCAGGTAAGCCACCATGAAACTGGCATCCAGACGGCCTGCGGTCATTTTATGAAGGTCTACAAGCGGATTGTAGCTGAACGTGGGGCTGCCGTCCGGTGACGGCTCACCTACATACTCGTATTCAACTGTAACACCGGGATCCTTCTCATAAAAGTGAGCACCCTTGTCAAAGAACATGGGACTGTCACAGTGACTGTCCAGTATTATGGTCTTACTATGCAGCTGCCTGGCACGTTTGTAAAGACCCGCCTGCTCAATGAGCCAGCTGAATATGGGCATCATGGTACGGTCATTCTCCAGAATGAAACACTCCGGATGCCACTGCACGCCCAGTATAGGACGGAATGCAGTAGATTCCATACCCTCTATTATGCCATCGGGAGCGGTTGCGGTAACACGGAACCCTGCGGGAACCTCCTTTACCGCCTGATGATGAAAAGAGTTTACGGCAAGTGTCTCCTTGCCGAAAAACTTATACAGAAGTGAGTCTTTCTCAAGCTTGACCTCATGTGAAGGCAGCCCGCGTGCTATAGTCTGGCTATGCTCTATGCACTCTCTTGTATGCTGACTCTTTATGTCCTGATAAAGCTTGCCGCCAAGTGCCGCCGTCAACATCTGGATTCCACGGCAAATACCCAGTACAGGTATCTGACGGGCCACTGCAAGACGAACCAGCAGGAGTTCCTGGGCGTCGCGACGAGGGTTGATGGAGACGCAGTCCAATGCCTCTTCGTGCAGATAATCGGGATCTATATCCGCTCCACCTGACAGCACCAATCCGTCAAGTGTGTCAAGGAGTGAAACCAGCGCCTTCTCATCGTCATATGATGGAATCACAACAGGAGTTCCGCCTGCTTCAAGCACGGACATATAGTATCCCTGGGCCAGTGTGCAGTCACCATCCCTGAAATTTCCGCTTATGCCTATAACCGGTGCGTGATAATCCAACACGTCAGTGCCTGAATCCATAGCGCGGACCAGACTCTCAAGCTTCTCAGACTTGTCAAACATTACTATTCTACGATTGGAATCTCTTTCTTTATGCTCTCGTCGAGCGATATAAGAGTCTCTGTGGCAGTAACACCCTTGATCTCCTGTATGCGGCCGTTGATAAGCTCCATAAGATGGGAGTTGTCACGCGCATAAAGCTTTATCATCATGGTGTAACGGCCTGTGGTAAAGTGGCTCTCTACCACCTCCGGGATCTGGTCAAGTTCCTCAACCACCTGGTGGTACATGGAACCCTTCTCAAGTGTCAAACCTACATAGGTACAGGTGTTGTAACCTATGCTGCGGGGGTTGACATGATAGCCAGAACCTGTTATCACACCGTCATCAAACATACGCTGTACGCGCTGATGTATGGCTGCTCGTGATACGCCGCACTGAAGTGCCACGTCACGGAAAGGTATACGGGCATTCTGGGATATGATACTCAGTATTTTCCTGTCCAGAGAGTCCATTCTGTCTGTTGACTGACTTGGTTTCTTTACATTCATATTGTAACCGGAAAAATAATAAACGTAAATATTTCTGACCAAAAATAGGCAAAATAATATTACATTGTCACTTTTTTGCTTACAAAATGGCAAAAACAAAAGAGGAGGCGTAAACCGCCCCCTCTCTGTTCATATATCAGGTTATTATTTACTTGATGTTTACAAGCTCAACCTCAAATACCAGGGCTGAATAGGGCTTGATGCTTCCCTGACCCTGTGCACCGTAAGCAAGCTCCTGAGGAATGTAGAATCTGAACTTGTCACCTACGCTCATGAGCTGAAGACCCTCGGTCCAACCGGCAATCACGCGGCCCAGGTTCAGGTCAATTGTCTCGTCGCCGGACTCGTCAAATACTGTTCCGTCAATAAGCTCACCGCGATAGCGAACCTCAACGTCACTTGTTGCAGTAGGCTTGCGACCGCCGTTACCCAGCTTGATGATCTCATAGAGCAGGCCGCTGGGGGTCTTTACTACGTTTTCCTCCTTAGCCTTAGCCTCAAGGAAAGCCTCACCCTCTGTACGGGCCTTGTCAAACTGCTGCTCGCTGAGAACAGTATAGAGACGGTTTGAAGTCTCATCGGCCTCTTCAAAGGTCATGATATCATCGTTGTCAAGCATTCCGTCATAGAAGCCCTTCATGTAGTTATCCTTGTTGAAACCCTCCTCTGTGCCAAAAAGAGCGTTGCTCAGGCCTTTGTAAGCCTGTGTCATCTCCTGGCTGCCAATCTCAAAACCAAGAGCGTATGCCAGCTTTACATTATCATCAGGATCTGTTGCAGACTCCATGAAACCCTTCATGAAAGCCTTAAGAGCAGCCGGATTCTCAGAGATCTCAGCAGGAAGCTGATCCTTGTAAACGCGAACTGCGCGACCCATACCTATTGAGTATGAGATTGTGTCCTTTACATCCTTCATTGCAACCTTACCCACTGTACCTGCACCACCGCAAGAAGCGAGAACTGCAACAGCCATTCCGGCCATCAAAACATTCAGTTTTTTCATTTCCGTTTTTATTTGTTAAATACTTGTTATCTAGAAATTTTGTGCGAAGATAGTGTATTTTTTCAATTGTTGTGTCATCTCCTTTTCAATCAACTACAATATTTAAACCTCAATATAGCTAACTAATAATATTGAAAACTTAAAAAGGGAACAGTTCAAAAACCGCAAGCATGTTTGCTTAATACTTTTTTCTAAGATAGTAATAGAACACTGTGCAAGCATCCGCTTCATTGTCCAGTTCTTCAAGAAAAGTCCATTTTCCTTTGTATTTATAATTAATTTCCTGAATATACCATGTTACATCATTCAGTGTAGCATGTATAATCCACTTTCCGTTCATTTCATCAAGTGTAATTTTCCCTCCATCAAATGTCAATTCATAATACTTTTCATCGGTATTTTTATTTTTTATGATAGAAAAAGTTTTATCTCCATTCAATTCCAATAATGTTATTACAAGAGAATCTAGAATCTGAGTGTTCTTAATGAAAGGAATGGAACGATTATCATATCTATATATATAGTCTTTTCCTTCTATTACTGCTTTATGAATATCTTGTAGTAAATTATTTACACTGCTACTAACTACTGAATCATTGTTCTCCGCCAAAAATGATTTCCATCTACTATAAACCTCATTAAACATATACTGGGATGCACTTGAATCGTTGTCAAAATAGTGGAAATCATGTTTTCCACCTCTTTCATCAATTGTATAATATACCCATAAATCCTTACCTTCTACGTTCATTCTTTCAAGGACACTCGGTTCAGTATAGCCATACGGTAAAGGAAGATCACCAAGAATGTATAGTTTTCTTGGCACTCCTACCTCATCAAGTTTTCTTTGCAGTTCAAATATATTCATATCAAAATCTAATTGTTATGGGAGAATGTATTTCCTTTAAATACCCTTTTTTTATAAGATCTTTAATAGGAATAAATGTATTAATCTGGTAACCCATTCCAGGTTGACCATACCATGGCAAAATTACACTTGATTCAGCAACAAAAGGTTTAGTAACCTCAAAAATCTCATAAGTAACGTCCCCTTTTAGATTTAGAGATCTTGATGGGTAATCAGTACCGACAGGTGATAAATAGTGAGATTTCTCGGAGGTTTTGCCATACCGATCCAGTTTTTGACCACTTTCTAACCAAATCTCCATTTCTGTTCCAGGCACAGCTCCTTGATTTGGAGGATAACCTTCGCCAGTATTAAGTTGACTCTGTATTTTTGTGTTTGCCTGTGGTTCAGGTTGAGGCCTAGACTCAATCTGAGGAGCATTCTTTGCCGTCGATTTCTGAGTCACCATGTTACCTATGGCATCAGAGGCTGCATATGTGGCAGCTCCAATAATTATTCTGGTAACGCATTTTTCTATCGAAACTTTTTGTTTTCCTTCTCCTGTAATATCAATAGCCGATGTCAAGCCAATACTTCCAACATTAAGTGCCAGTTTGCCTAATTTGCCTATTTTCTTAATGTTTGCTAAACCTGCATTGCAAGCACCCATAATAGCAGAGACTCCTATATCAAAAAAGTCAACCTTATTAAAGAATGCATCTTTTCCTGTCAATCCACTACCTAAATTAAACGCCACCTGAATACTATAGTCAATCATTGCGCTTGATGCTGCAGCTATTAAATATGCGGCTAATATTCCAAACTCTCCATCTGGATCCGTATACTTCAAAGGGTTATTCATACAATATGCATACGGATTGAAGCCTTGAGCACAATATGGAGACTGATAGTATTTATCAACGCTAATAAAGCGGCCTAACAACGGATCGTACATTCGGCCGTTCATATCTATCAAAGGGAGTTCATCTATATGCTCATGACCTGTAAAACCTCGATCATACTCAATAGAACCTGCATCAATCTCTCTGCGGCCCCATGGATCATATTTTGCACCAAAGCATTTAATTCCATTCTGGTCATAAAGACGGGTTATACTACCTAAATAATCATGATCAATACAATATGCTTTGTCTCCTAATCTTGTATCTGAGGTATAGACAGCTGTATTGCCATCAGCACCATTAATATAGTAATATCTAGTTATATCTCCGTCTTGATATTTTTCTTCATATTCGTCACCATATGTGACAAGGTGTACAAGGTTTCCATTTTTCCATAATACAGCCAACACTCGCTGTAAATCAGGCCCATAAACTAATTCATATTTATATGTATCATTTCCTTTAGTTTCATTAATTTCTGCTACCTTGCCCCAATCATTATACGTTACATATTGACTATTGTAAGAAATTAGATTATTATCATTACTAACACTAGTAATCATATGTTTCTTACTTTTATTGTATGAGTAGTTTCCTATATCCGATTTATTAGTTATGTTTCCGTTGGGGGCATATGATATGGACATTTGTTCGTTGTCATTCTTTGTGAAGCGTGTCAAACGATCTATTGAGTCATATGAATAGCCCAAGGTTGTCGCATCTGATTTGATACATTGAATCAAATTACCTGTCTCATGATCATAAGTGTAAGCCTCACCGTTTAATACTGTATTTCCTCGCGATAAAGAGTAACTGGCCTGATAACCATCGCTGTTTCTTGTTGTAGTTCTGGTAAAGAGCGATGAGTTGAGTCTTATTGTGGAACTGGTTGTTGTTCCAGTGTATTGTAAGAGATTCCATTCCACAGTTCCTGATATAGCTTTTGAACCAATGTTATTGCCGTATGGATCATACAGATAGTCTACAAATCTGCTGTTATCAATATCTGCCCACGTTTTTCTAGACAATAAACCGATGGAGTTATACTGATATTTTGTGGTATGCCCTCCAACATTCTGACTTACTATCCTTCCATATTGATCATACTCATATGTATTCGACCAGTTTCCTAACGTCTTTTTTATCAGACGCATCTGTCCATTACCTGATGTTCCGTATAAATAGGTTATCGTTTCACTTCCTGCTGTTTTACTGGTTATTCTACCAAAAACATCATAATTTGTAGTAAACAATATATTCCTCGAATCCGTATGACTGGTTTCTCTGCCCAAAGCATCATAAGTGAAAGTTGTCTTTCCCGCATCTGGATCAGTAGAAGATATCTTATTCCCTAATTCATCATATTCATAACGATATGTGATTCCCTGCGTTTTAATTTTATTAACATTTCCATTAGAAGAATAGTAGTAGTTGACGCTTGAAACAGGATCAACAACTTCTTTTATGTTGCCCATTGCATCGTACCTTTTGTACGTGGTACTATTATTTGAGATCGTACTTACAGAAAGATTTCCGTACTGATACTGTTTGGATGATCCACTGCTGCTTGTTTCTGATAATACACGACCTCGACTATCATATGTATAGACGGTTGAAATAGTCAAAGTCCCATTAGTCTGGACTGTATTAGTTACAAGACCTTTTGAATTATATTTTAAATCTTTCTTTATTGCGACATCATTTGGTCCTACACTCTCTATGAGAACTTCCCTTCCTTGATTATCATACCATTTTTTTACCCATGGACGAGCTGAGCCCTGCTCCAATATAAAAAAACTTTTCCCGGTATCACTTCCCCACCCACGTGTATATGAAACACTACCATTGCCAGGAACAAGAGTTCGGGTTAGATTACCCCATCCATCATAAGTATGTTCTGTAATGCAACATACCAAACTATTCACACTATCACATTCCGTTAGTGTGTTTCCCCAAATATCATAAGTATATTTCTTGACAGAAGATACCGGATCTGTAGAAATCCTAATAGGAAATCGATGGGTTCCTCTATCATAATTGTAATATGTTGTAAACAGTGGAACACCTAATCCTGAACACGACTCACTAGTCACATTACCCCACAAATCATATGTGTAGCTGGTTGTTAACGGTTTAGATGAGCCTGCATTCTGAGTCCTTGAAATAATAAAACCATTATCATCATAGATATAAGCGACCGTATTACTAAAAATATTACTATCATCAGGATGACATTGGATTGTCGAAATTGTTTGTGGCTTATAAGCGCCCCCTTTATAAACATAATTAGAACAACTGACGGAACGATACATCTTTGTTCCATAAGAAACGGTCTCGTCAGTTAAGTAACCATATATTGAATCATAATGAGTAATAGTTGTAACAGTGTTGTTGTCCATATCCTTTTCTACAATCTGAGAAGGATATGAAAAATAATTGTTTTGTCCTTTGTCTTCAACCATGAAAGAGGTGATAGTCTGCGAGTTAAGCGAGCCAATCATCTGCTTTGAATAAGTTTTTTTAGGTATGAAATATGCGCTATCCCACTGAGAGACTCCATTTTCGATCACATAATCCATAGTTGTATTGTTGGCTATCATCTTGCTAAACCCCATCACCCCTCTTCCTCTCAAATGAACCTTAAGATTTTCATATGTGTATAGAGTCGTCTGACTTCCTGCAGCACCATTGTCTTCAATTGTTTGTTTAACAACAACCAATGGAGTTACAATATTCTGTGTAGGATATAAATCTCTTGATGTTAATGAATAAACGTCCGGATCAGTTAGTATTCCATATGTAATACTCGTTGTCATACCCAAATCTCCAGTTATAGAAACCACCTTTCCACTTTGTGCAGAAAGACTGTTAGTCTTGTAAATATGCCAAGAAGGTTCCTCGAAGGAGTTCATAGTATTGGAACAATCATATCCGTAATTAATTAACTCTACACGTCCGTCTCCATCATAATCACCTATAGTAAATCTTGACGGATAAGCATCATTTTCATTATTAGATGAAGCATGTGACACTTCAATTAGGCTAGTTCCTGACGATTTAAACCAATAGGTATGTGTCTTAGAAAAATCGCCCCACTCTTCCCATAAGAAACTATTATATAAATAATCAGCCTTGGTAACTACTATATCTGACTTTCCGTCTCCATCAAAGTCAAATACATCAAAATGAAATTTATCATCATCATATTTCGTAAAATCTTGATTACAAAGAGAGAAAGTCATTGCTGGGATTTTGTTAAAAGAACCATTTCCGCAATTCAAATGAAAATACCATATGTAAGAGCCTGCTTTATTGGTCAGAAAATCCATAAGACCATCACCATCGAAATCGCCTACTTCACATAAATTATCTAATATACAATCTTTGCTATCAGTATAAGATGATTGTGAGAAAGTACAGTTCCCCTGATTCCAGAATATGGTATAACCCGTATTATAAACTACAAGTAAATCTGACACGCCATTATTATTCATATCTGTAGCATATAATTTGATTGGTCTGTCTGGAATCGATAAACTTGCTTCGACATATTTGCAAATAGAATGACTACCACGGACATAATTGTCTTTCATTTGGTATATCCTAAGACGATATTCATTATTGTTATTTGGAAAACTTTCCAATACTACCAGATCTCCTTTCCCGTCATTATTGATATCTGCTGTAGTCGTTAATGGTTCCCCTTTTGCTTGCAAAGACCAATCTTGGCTATCACATATATTTTTTCCAAGCACTTGGATTCTAAGATGGTCCGGATATCCTTCAGACTGTAAAAAAACCGGTAAAACACATTCATTGATTCCATCACCATCAAAATCTGTAACAATTTCGCCTTTCAATTTATTTGTCAGTCCTGCAAAAGAACCGAGCCAATCAACTTCAAAAAAATCTCCAACAGAGGGGCTGGTACTGAAAACTCTATTACCGTTATTCAGATATGAATAATGGAAATTAAGTATATTGAAATGACTTGTCCATCCATTATCTACTCTTGTGGCTGGAGTAATACTAATCAAATCATCAGCTCCATCACCATTCATATCACCACTAAAAAATGCTTGATTGTCATAATCAAGGGTTATTCTTGAAGGTATGTTGGTTGGCTGATTTACTGTAACACTGTTTGTGTTATTACTTGGAGATGGCAAGTATGACCATGAAAAAAGAGTTGTTAATGATTCTTTCTCATTATTTATCTCAATCACACTAGTAAGACGGGAATACTGTGTGCCGGATCCATCTCCTGTGGTGTCATAGTTAAAAGAATAGGTACGAAATAATTTATCATTAGTCTTACATGTTATCGTTTTGAGACGTTTATACATATTTCCATATTTTCCTTCAAATCTTATGGGAATGACATCATCCCTCGTTTCATATGAGAATTGAATAACGTTTGATAGAACAGAAGAATGATCATTAAGATTTGTTCCATATGAAATCATTATTGGATATAAAAACAGACAGGTTTTATCTTGGGAGTATAGACCATCGTAATAATAGTTAATGTAGTTTCCCGTTGGTTGGATGGCACGACTTAAATACCATGCATATATTTTTTGTGTGCCATTACTGGTGAATGATTGAATAGTACTATAATAATATTTCATGCCATCGCTGCTCTGCACTTCAAACCAAAAATCTGAAGGTGAGGAATTCTCAGCATGAAAGATGACATCTGTAAACGGATCTGATTCAGGGTTGTATCTTGCATCATTTTGTCCTGCTGTTCCCGAAACAAGAATAAGGCGCACCCCATTTAAAAAAAGAGCATCATCGTCATTAAAAGATATTCCTTTTGTTATTCCATCATGATATAAGTCTTTCGCTCCACGTGTAATGGATGAAAAACCCAACATATTAAATCCATATCCGACCAGACTGTTCTTTGCCTGGCTGTTATAGACAATGGAAAGTTGAGGTTGTAGACCACCAACTCCCACTGGAACTTCTATGGGTATACTGTATGTAGCTCCACCCATGGGCGATATACCGAAATGTCCGCCCATGCCACCTACAGCAGTGCCAGAATTGGTATCGTAGGTTGAAGGTATATAGGTATAACCGTATTCTGATGAAGTATTACCTGTGATGTTTATTTTGATGATTCCGTCTGATGTAAAGCCTTCAGACACTATGTAGTATGTACCGGCAGACAACTGTTTCTGTATGAATGACTGACAAGAATCCTGACAATGGCTTGAACCAAAGTAATCATTGTTTGATTCTACCATGTTTCCGTTTGAGTCAATCAATGTCATGTAGGTATCTTGTAAAGATGAGCCATCATGAGTGATAGTGACATTCATGGTAATCGTAAGTGTAAAACGATGATAGACATCACTAGTGGATCGTCCTATGTATAGATTTGTGTATTCGTGGGTATTGGCAGTGTTTGTATAGCTGAAGTCTGATGAGTATATTCCTGCTACTATTGGATTGGACATGGAATCTCCTTCCTTAGCATAAGACGTAGAAAAAGAAAGTGACAGCAGAGCTGCCAACAGCATATGGCATTTCATAATTATTGGATTATGTGATTATTGACTTAGTGAATCGATAGATGAATAATTACTATCTTAAAATTGGAATAATGTACATTTGTTTTATTTCTTGATAATCTTCCATGTAGTTGTCTGCTCTTTGATTCTTATTACGACCAGGTATATCCCGTCTGTGTAGCCGCTCAAGTCTATCTCATTAGTTACATCAAGAGGTTGTATGTGCTCAAGGATGGAGCCTCCAAGTGAATGTACAGTTAGTTCTGTGTCATCACAGTTTTCTATACCTGATATTTCTATCCTAAGATCCCCTTCTGTGGGATTAGGATAGATGGATATTCGGGCTAGTGAGAGAGAGTCAAGAAACTTCTTTGATTGGGCAGATTTGCTGGTAGAGGACCCACGTGTGTATACTATCTCACGCAGGCTGCTGGTGCGGTTACCGGATGCGTCATAACTATATGTAACTCTGTCTGCAACGGCAATAGTGGACAATGTGAGTAGCAATAAGGCTGATAAAAATGAGCGGATAGGCCCGTTTGAGTTTTGATTTCTCATATAGTATATCTAGGTTTTTATTGGTTAGTTATTATTGTTTGGAGTTCTATATAGATTTATTACACTGCAAACGTATGGAAATAATAGGGTCGCAATTATCGGATTCTAATTAAAGATCGTTAATTGTGATACTAATCAGTGGAAGTGAGGTCCATTTTCTACAAAAATCTAATAATAGCAAGTTATCATTTATTAAGATACAGATATACGCATTCCGATAAATCATAACCATTCATAATACGATTAAAAATAAAACAGTATTTAGCCGTATTTTACATGTTCGGCTTTACCCATACAAAAAAATGCAGTAATTTTGAGACTCTAAATAGTATAGGTATGGAAATCTACTGCATAAACAGCAAGAAGAGCGGGAGTTTCAATCCAGGTGTGACATACACGGAAGTATTCGGTCAGTTGGATGTACAGCTTAAGGGATGCCCGCTGTGCGTTACCTCAAACGGCAGACTCCAGGATATGGAGTCAAAGGTGTATGAGGACTGTGACGTTGAGTTCCTGGATGTCACCACCAGCATAGGTGCACGCAGTTACACACACGGACTGGTATTTGTACTTGCTAAAGCTGTGGCCGAGCTGTTTCCCGGCGGCAGGATCAGGGTTTCAAACGCAATATCCAAAGGTTTCTACTGCCCGCTGGAACTGGACCATGAGGTCACTGAGGAGGATGTAACCGCCATCAGTGAGCGTATGGGCAGCATAATTGGACGTAACATCCCATTCATAAAGCATACAGCCCACACCAAGGATGTGGCCGATATCATGGCTGCAGCCGGACGTGAAGATACCGCCCGCCTGCTGCGTAGCGTAGGTTCCATCTACTCTTCTTATTACACACTGGAAGATATGCCCGACTGGTTCTTTGGCATTCTGCCTCCTCACACCGGATGCCTTAAGGTATTTGGACTGGAGCTGATGGCAGGCGGTGTCCTGGTACGCGTTCCCAACCGCACCAACCCCGATCAGTTGGAGCCCATGATACATCAGGATAAGATGTTCGAGATGTTCAAGGAGCATCATGAATGGATGGGAATTCTGGGATTCTCAACCCTGGGAGAACTGAATGAGGCCATAAACAAGAAGAGCGGCAGCAACATGATCATCAACGTGGCCGAGGCACTTCAGTCACAGAAGATTGTACATATCGCAGACCAGATTGTGGCACGTCGCAATGAGGGCAAGGGATTGAAGCTGGTAATGGTATCGGGTCCGTCATCATCGGGCAAGACCACATTCAGCAAGCGTCTTATGGTACAGCTCATGGCTCAGGGACTCACTCCTAAGGTGATTTCACTTGATGATTATTTCCTGGACCGTGACCACACCCCGCTGGATGAGAACGGCAATCATGACTTTGAGTCACTGTACGCCATAGACCTGCCCTATTTCAACCAGCAGCTTAAGGACCTGCTGGCCGGCAAGACCGTGCAGCCGCCCACATTCAATTTCAAGAAGGGTGGCATTCGCGAGTTCACGGATCCCCCCATCACACTGGGTGAGAATGACATACTGCTCATTGAGGGCATCCACGCTCTCAACCCGGACCTTATGCCGGATATACCTACAGACCGCCGTTTCCTCATATACGTATCGGCACTTACAAGCATACGCATAGACCTGCACAACTACATACCCACTACCGATAACCGCCTGCTGCGCCGCATAACCCGTGACCACAAGTATCGCAGTTACTCGGCCGTGGATACCCTGAGCCGCTGGCCTTCAGTTCGTTCAGGTGAGGAGAAATGGATATTCCCCTATCAGGAGAACGCCGACGCCATGTTCAACTCGGCCATGATGTTTGAGATTGCGGTCATAAAGGATATGGTAGCCCCGCTGCTGGAGGAGGTTCCCGAGAACAGCCCCGAGTACGCCAAGGCATGCCAGCTTAAGGATTTCCTCAAGCTGTTCCGTACCATACCCAGCCAGAACCTGCCGCCCACATCACTGGTACGCGAGTTCATAGGCGGAAGCAGTTTCCACTATTGATTGATACTACATGCCCGGATTAAGTAACATACAGACTCAGCTCCAGACCCAGACACAGGTCCAGACGTTATCGCCCCAGCAGGTGCTTGAGGCGCGTCTGCTTGCGCTCAACACCCTGGAACTTGAGGAGCATGTACGTACCGAACTGGGCGACAACCCCACCCTTGAGGCCGGTCCGCAGGAGGCTCCGGAAAACGATAGTGAAGATTCCGCAACCGATGATACAGACCAGTATGAGAACGAGTCATATGATGACAACTCCTCACGTGATGACTGGAATGATGACGATGATGACTGGTATGAGCGCGGACAGGGAGGCTCCGGGAATGCGGTAGCCGATATCCCTCTGGCCGATACCCGCTCATTCTACGATATACTCTATGAGCAGCTGCGCGAGCAGGACCTCACTCCGCGCCAGATGAAGATTGCGCTCTATATCATAGGCTCTATAGACAATGACGGTATCCTGGACAAGGACCTGCAGGCCATATCTGATGACCTGGCGTTCTACCATGATACAGATGCCTCGACCGATGAGATTGAAGAGGTCCTCAAGGTGATTCAGGAGTTTGACCCTGCCGGTATAGGCGCCCGCAACCTGCAGGAGTGCCTGCTCATACAGATACGCCGTAAGCCGGAATCTCCATGCAGGGAACTACAGGAGCGCGTCATCTCCACCATGTTTGACGAGTTCACCCACAAGCGCTGGGACAAGATAGCAGCCCGTCTGGACCTGAGCCGGGAGGAAACAGATAACGTAATTGCCGAACTTATAAAGCTCAACCCGCGTCCGGGCAGCTCACTGGGTGAGACCGTAGGTCACAGCCGCCAGCATATAGTGCCTGATTTCCTGCTGGACACTTATGATGATGAGATTCACTTTACGCTCAATAACAGCAACATCCCGCAACTTCATATAAGCCGAGAGTACTCTGACATGCTGGAGAACCAGATCAAGGGCGGCAACAGCAGCCAGCGTGACGCGGCTATCTACATAAAGAGCAAGCTGGACAAGGCACGCGGGTTCATACAGGCGCTCAAGCAGCGTGAGCAGACCATGACGCGTACCATGCAGGCCATCATAGACCTGCAGCGCCCCTTCTTCCTGGAGGGAGACGAAACCCTGCTCAAGCCTATGATCCTTAAGGATGTAGCTGACAGGACCGGATATGACATATCAACCATATCACGCGTAACCAGCGGAAAGTATGTGCAGACCGGATTCGGAACATTCCCCCTCAAGGCCTTCTTTACCGATGGCGTAAAGACACAGGGAGGTGAGGAGGTATCGGTCAAGGAGATATACCGTCTGCTGCGTGAGGCTACTGATGCCGAGGACCATGACAACCCGCTCACTGATGAGCAGTTGTCCGATATGCTGGCCGAGCGCGGCTACAAGGTGGCTCGCCGCACGGTGGCAAAATACAGGGAGCAGATTGGCATACCTGTTGCTAGAATGAGGAAAAGTTAATATACAAGCATATGAAACCAGTAGTAAGCATTATCATGGGCAGTACATCTGATCTGCCCGTTATGGAAAAGGCCGCTGCCTTTCTGGACAGCATCCAGGTTCCGTTTGAGATGAACGCATTATCCGCACACCGCACACCCGCGGCAGTTGAGGAGTTTGCAAAGGGCGCACAGGCACGTGGCATCAAGGTTATCATTGCAGCAGCCGGCATGGCAGCCGCCCTGCCCGGCGTGATTGCAGCCAACACATGTGTTCCCGTGATAGGAGTGCCCATCAAGGGTATGCTTGACGGTCTGGATGCCATGCTCTCTATCATACAGATGCCCCCCGGAATACCTGTTGCCACCGTTGGCGTAAACGGCGCACAGAATGCAGCCATACTGGCCGCCCAGATACTGGCAGTTGCAGACAGCGACCTGGCTACACGTCTGGCCGCCCATAAGGAGGGTCTCAAGGAGAAGATTGAGAAAGCCAATGCTGAACTGAGCCAGGTAAAGTATAACTTCAAGACCAACTGATGAGCGTTTACACCCGCAGGAAAACGGTACCGGTACGCGTGGGCAACACCGCAATAGGCGGCGATAACCCCATACGTCTGCAGTCTATGACCACGGCGTCCACCATGGATACCGCCGGGTGCATAGAGCAGGCTATCCGTATCATTGATGCCGGCGGAGAGCTGGTTCGCATGACCACACAGGGCACCCGTGAGGCCGAGAACATGCGCCTTATACGCGATGGCCTGAGGGCACGCGGTTACAATACCCCGCTGGTGGCCGACGTACACTTCAACCCCGCTGTGGCCGATGTGGCCGCACGCATAGTGGAGAAAGTGCGCATCAACCCCGGCAACTACGTGGATCCTGCACGCACGTTCAAGCATCTGGAGTACACTGATGCGGAATATGCACAGGAGATTCAGCGCATACGTGACCGTTTCATACCATTCCTGAACATATGCCGTGAGCATGGTACCGCCATTCGCATAGGCGTGAACCACGGTTCCCTGTCAGACCGCATCATGAGCCGTTACGGCAACACCCCCGCCGGTATGGTGGAGAGCTGCATGGAGTTCCTGCGCATATGCGTGGAGCAGGATTTCATGAACGTGGTCATATCAATCAAGGCCAGCAACACCGTGGTCATGATTGAGACCGTACGCCTTCTGGTCAAGGAGATGGACCGTGAGGGCATGGCGTTCCCCATACATCTGGGAGTGACCGAGGCCGGCGAGGGTGAGGACGGACGCATAAAGAGCGCCATAGGCATTGGTGCACTGCTGGCCGAAGGTATTGGTGATACAATACGCGTATCCTTGTCCGAGGCTCCTGAGCGTGAGATTCCTGTGGCCCGCAAGCTGGTTGATTATGCAGAAACCAGTGCGCAGGTTCGTGCATCGGCCAGGATAGAGAACAGAGTCCTGTATCTCGACTACAATGACAGCCTGCTTGAGGATTTCCAGCTGCACGCTGCCATGGATACAGGCGCACTGCTTATAGACGGCAAGGCCGGTGACCTGAAATTGAGCAACCCCAATATATCTGCAGAACAGATTAAATCCACTGAGGATGCAATCCTGCAGGGTGCACGCATCCGCTTTACCAAACCGGAGTACATATCCTGTCCGGGCTGCGGACGCACACTTTACAATCTTGAAGATACGATTGCACGCATAAAAGCCGCTACAGGCCACCTTAAGGGAGTCAAGATAGCCATCATGGGCTGTATCGTGAACGGACCGGGTGAGATGGCCGATGCCGATTTCGGCTACGTAGGCGCAGGCCGCGGCCGCATAAGCCTTTACAAAGGCAAGGAGTGCATAGAGAAAAATATCCCCGAGGAGAATGCAGTGGACAGACTCCTCCAGTTCATTGAAGAAACAATACACAAGTAATATGGAAAACAAACTGACCATCTACAACACCCTTACTCGCAAGAAAGAGTTGTTTGAAGCATTGAACCCGCCACACGTAGGCATGTACGTGTGCGGTCCTACCGTATATGGTGATCCGCATCTGGGTCACGCACGCCCCGCCATCACATTTGACATACTGTTCCGCTACCTGCAGCACCTGGGCTACAAGGTTCGTTACGTGCGTAACATCACCGATGTAGGCCATCTGGAGCATGATGCCGATGAAGGTGAGGACAAGATCGCCAAGAAAGCCCGTCTGGAGCAGCTGGAACCCATGGAGGTTGTCCAGTACTACACCTTGCGTTATCATAAGGCAATGGATGCCCTGAACGTGCTGCCGCCCAGCATCGAGCCGCACGCATCGGGCCATATCATTGAGCAGATTGAGCTTGTAAAGCAGATCCTGGACAACGGCTACGCATATGAGAGCCAGGGCAGCATCTACTTTGACGT